>OGWZ01000043.1_pt1 | contig 141001 bp, 147 predicted proteins | sample 1576141 | NCBI WGS metagenome assembly OGWZ01 (sample SAMEA3541512, study PRJEB24748) | human gut metagenome | biome: human gut; feature: human-associated habitat; material: faeces | place: China | collected 2012
GTTTACCCAGGGCGCTGCCCTGGGCTATGTGATTGTTGGGCTTTCAGCCCGTTTATAACCACGTTATTAGTTTTACCGGACAGCAATAATATAAAAACGGATTTATCTGTTTGCGCAGCTTCGCAGCTAACCACAAACAGATAAATCCGTTTTTTGTTTCTATATAATTATTCTCGCTTATTCTCTTGTCTGCATTTTCCAAATGATGTATCTTTGCAGCGTGTAGCCCAATAGGAGTATGAGGCTGCCGATATAATAATGTAATACAGAAAGAAACAAGATGAAGAAAAGCGAACTATATAAATATGTGCTCGACTACTTCCGCGGCATCCATCCGGAAGTGACAACCGAACTGGAGTTTGGCAGCGTGTTCCAGCTGCTCGTTGCCGTTGTGCTCAGCGCGCAATGCACCGACAAGCGTGTCAATCAGGTGACGCCCGAACTCTTCGCCCATTATCCCGACGCACGCTCTATGGCAGAAGCCGACGAGTTTGAGGTGTACGAATACGTGAAGAGCGTGAGCTATCCCAACGCTAAGGCTCGCCACCTCGTAGAACTCGCTCGTATGATACAGAACGAGTACGGGGGCGAGGTGCCGCACGACTTCGACAGTCTGCTGCGCTTGCCGGGCGTAGGGCGAAAGACGGCTAACGTGATGCTGGCTGTGGCGTTCGGCGAGGCTGCGATGCCCGTCGACACGCACGTGTTCCGTGTGAGCCACCGCCTTGGACTCGTGCCGCGCACGGCTGACACGCCGCTGAAGGTGGAGCAGCAGCTCGTGAAGCACATCCCTGCTGACGACCTTGCGAAGGCACACCACTGGTTGCTACTGCACGGCAGATACATCTGCACAAGCCGCAAGGCGCACTGCGAGAAGTGCGAGTTCAAGGCAGTGTGTCCAAGCTCTACGTGCAAGTGATATTTTCACGACCGCCGCATATAGAAACCTACTGACCGAACAATGAAATTCAACGGCAAACTACAGCTCCATACCTTCCTTCGCATCGCAATATGCCTGCTCGTTGGCATCTGCATCGGCGATGCGACGGCAGACGCTGTGCCCGTTGCGCTGTGGCGGTGGCTGTTCGTAGGTCTGCTCTCGCTACTTGTTCTGCTGCACGTGAGCAAGCGCCTCGAAATGATGCAGACGCTGCTGATCTTCGGCGTTGTTATGGCGGGCGGAGCGTGGCGCATTACGTCGTACGAGAACAGTCTGCGCTGCGCATTCACGGGCGAAGAAGAAGTGTACGAGGCGGTTGTCGTGTCGCAACCTATCAAGAAGCGACGCTCTATGAAATGCGAGCTTGCCGTTGTGAGTGGGCGGCTCGCAGGACATAGGCTGAACGCTTATTTTCAGAACCCTAATTCGTTGAATCACATTGTTATAGGCGACGGCATCGAAGCGCAGTCGGTGTTCAGCGGTTTCGATGACACATACGCACAACGCGGCGGTTTCGACTGGCGCAGACAGCGCATGGTGCGCGGCATCGTGGCTCGCACGTTCGTCGCCTCTGACAAGTGGAAACGTGCGGAGGTGAGTCTCGAAGCTATGCCTCGAATCGACCGCCTCGCTCTCTCGCTGCAATCGCTGCGCTACGACCTGCTCAGCCGACTGCAGGGCAGCGCCCTCTCCGAAGATTCGTACGCCACTATTGCGGCAATGACCCTCGGCGACAAGACAGGTGTCAGCGCCGAGCTACGCGACACGTATTCGAAGGCAGGCGTGTCGCACGTGCTCGCCCTCTCCGGACTACATCTCGGTATCATCTACGCAATGATTGCACTGCTGCTCGGGCGCCGTCGCAACACGATGGGCGGACTGCTCGTAACGCTTCTCCTCGTCTGGACCTTCGCCTTGATGGTGGGTATGTCGCCGGGCATAGTGCGTTCGGCGGCGATGTTCAGCGTCTACGCCTCAATGACCTTTCTGCAGCGCGACTATCTCACGGCGAACAGTCTCGCCCTTGCCGCAAGTGTGATGCTCCTGGCGAGTCCGGCGATGCTGTGGGACGTCGGCTTTCAGATGTCGTTCTTGGCAGTGATGGGCATCGTGATATGCCACGTGCTGCTCCGCAACAACCGCTTATACGTGCGCTATGCTCACCGCCGATTCGTCGGCAAACTCGTCTCGCTTGTGTGCATTTCGCTCGCCGCCCAACTCTTCGTGCTGCCGCTGGTGATGTACTACTTCGGCAATGTGCCTTTCTATTTCCTTCTGGCTAACATCGTCGCCGTGCCGCTCACCACCTTTATCATATATGCCGCCATGCTCTTGTTCGTGCTCTCGCCGTTGTGTCGGTTTGCTGCGTGGATGACGGTCGTTTGGCAGTGGCTGGCGAGTGGAGTGGGGTTGGTCGTAGCGCAGATGAACACTCTGCTTAAGGTTATCGCCTCACTGCCCGGCGCAAGTGCTGACGACGTGTATATCAGTGCTTTACAGCTCTCGCTGATGTATATTCTGATAGCGGTTCTGGTCGGCGTCTGGCGCTACGGACAACAGATGTACGACTCGATGCATGGGAAGTTTAAAAGTGAGGATGATCTTAAAAAGTTAAAAAGTAAAAGAGTAAAAAAGTAAAAAGGGAGTTAAAGTTTGCGGAAATAAAAAGTTTTGTCTAACTTTGTAAATAAACGAATAGACAGGAATTTATGAAACCGGATGGTACTAATTCTTTATCTTGGTCGTATGTCTTTGTGCATCATAGCAAAGTGAGGAAGGTGGAAGCAAGGCTGAACGCCGACAACGTACCCCACTTTGTGCATAAGACCGTGCGCTATTACAAGAAGCGAGCGAAGCATGGCGTGCAGCGTCAGGAACTGCAGACCGTCAGCGGACTCGTCTTTTTGCAAGGCAATCCAAAAGAACTACAAGAATATCTAAACTGGAATTTTCCAAATACCTATCTCTGCAAGAACTGCAGTACGGGCAAGGCGGCTGTGATACCCGATTCGCAGATGCAACCCTTCATGCGCATCAACGAAACGGAGCCCGATCGTATCCGTTTCCTTCTTAAGCCTTTCCATTATTATGCTCGCAACCGCATCCTCCTCCGCATCACCTCTGGCGACCTGGCAGGACTCGAAGGTTACGTCATTCGCATCGACCGCGACCGTCGTCTTATCATGGATGTCGGTGGCATGAGTGTGGCTATCGCCGGTGTGCATGCTGAGCACTTTGAGGAGGTCGATCAGACTGGCAGTGCAGCCCTCGACGGCTCGCCGTTCTACGAGCGTAACCTCCATGAGCGTGAGGCACTTATCGACCGCTTTTTTCATCCCGTAAAGACCACAAAGGACGTCGCCCCACAAGCCGAGAACATCGACTATCTGCGCAATTATGTACTGACGGAACTTTCGCAATACCGAATGCTTCCCGCCGAGGCATGGCTCATCCTCAGCTTCATCATCAATGAGATTGGCTACTACTACGTCCCCTCCTTCGAAAAGCTCCAGCGCCATCTCGCTCCAATCATGCAGGCTGGCACACAAGTCCTTCAGGAGATGCAGCGCATCATTGATAGCGAGCCGGCGGAAGAAACACGCAACAGATACCAGACCGAACAGCAGGAACTGCTGACCACCTACGGCTATCTGTTCATGGACTCAGATATTGCGTAGTGTGTTTCGAAAAAAACTGAAACTTAAAAAAGTACGGGATATTTCCCGTCTAATTCAAATAAAATGACTACCTTTGCTATTTAAGAAGTCTCTTTGCAAGAGACCGCATCAAATTGAATGGTTTTTATGAACGCTATATCATTTTCAACTACTAAACGATTGCAACCATCACGTATGTTTGCAGCCAACGACATAAAGTAGAAAAGAATTTATGAAACCGGATGGTACGGATTCTTCTTCTATCGCCAACGAGAACCCCGCTTCTCCCAACGGCACCACGTTCCTGAGCCAGACGATAAGACTGGTTCAGAGGTAAAGAAGTATCCGTAAGTGTAGGCGTTGAATAAATGATGACAGACGGCATACCTGATACCAAACTGATGTTTAACTATGTAGAAGTCGGACGATTTGCCAAGACCGATGAGGAGCTCACTTCATTGTCTGACAAGTGGATGTACGTGCTTAAGAATCTGTCACGCCTAGATAACCGCCCTGCCGCTCTACGCGAAAAGATATTCTCCAAACTCTTTGCTGCTGCTTCCGTAGCCCGCTTCACTCCTACAGAGTTGCGTGAATACGAGGATAGCCTCAAGGCGTATCGCGACATCAAGAATTCGCTGGACACAGCAAAGGAAGAAGGACGTGAAGAAGGAAGAGAACAACGCAATATTGAGATTGCAAAGAAGATGTTAGCTGCTGGTATGCATATTGATATCATCATAAATATGACAGATTTGTCAAAAGATGAAATTGAAAAGTTAACTATTCTGCAGTAGGGGGTAAGCCCCCCCCTATTTTGGCGTTTTGAAAATAGCATATATAGTAGCGGAGTTATCCTGCCTCCGCCACACCAAACCCAACTTGCAAGACGTAAGCACTCAAATTAGGGCTTAAATTAGAAAGAAGTATCTTTGCTGCTGATTTTAAAACATAGAATTGTTCTGTTCACGTAATAAGTACCTTGTAATATATTTTCATTCGTGCCATGTTAATCGATCTAGTAAATAATGTTCAAATAGCCCTTTAAAAGAAGAACTATATAGTTCTTTGATTTTGTGACGTAGACTTGTAACATTGCAGTCATTTATATGATACAGCTAAGTTGTAAAATCAAATCGTCGCTCATTTGAAATCTCTTGCAAAAGACCGTATTTCAATTAATTCAAAGAGCGATTAGTCCACTTTAACATGACAGTAGTGGATTCTATTATTAACATATTGTCATCTTTTAGAGTGCGCGAGTTCTCTTGTTCTCAATTTGTCAATGCTTTCAATAATTTAAATATGTGTGATGATATAAATGTGGATTTTGTTTTAAACGTTTTATATGACTGTAGTGCCATAGGTCATGCTTATCCATATAAGAATGGACGAGAACCAAGAGTTACTTTTAAGTACCGTAACAGAAATTCAAGTTTTAATAAAGAAAATAGAATAATCTTGCATAAAGGTTTATGGAAAGCTTTGAATGTGAATTTTTAATATGGCAAATCCGTTAAGGCTATGATAAAGAGCAAAGAGTCATTGGAGCAAATACCAGTATCCTTCTTCTTGAATGTTAAGACTGAAAAGCATTCCGATATGTCTGTTGGAAGAGTTTTGCGAGGTATAAAGAATTGTGCCTATCAGAAGGAAGTCAATAATGCAAGATATTTTCTGACAACTGGTGATCGTGTTAAGTATGCAGAGGAAAAAGGAAAACTGCCTGCTATCACGTTCTGTGGTACGTTTACAAAAGGACATAAAGCTGAGGAATGTGAGCATTATAATAGCTTACTTGTCATTGATATAGACAAACTGGAAGAAAAGGAAATGATTTATACAGAAAAATGTCTTCATAATGATCCATATATTGCTGCTTATTGGCAATCTCCTTCTGGGCATGGGTTCAAAGGACTTGTTCATTTGAACTATGATGGATCTTTTGATGACCTTCCATTAAGTGTGTCTCACAGGAAAGCTTTTCAGCAGTTGTTTACATATTTGTTTTCTACATATGAAATCGAATTGGACAGAAGTGGCTCTGATATAAGTAGATTGTGCTATATGTCTTCAGATGTGGATGCTGTAGTTAAAGAAGAGGCTTGTGTATTTGAAGTTAAAAACGATGATATGCCAGTTATACCTAAACACGATGGAATAAAAGCAGAATCAGTAAAAACTTTTGTTCCAAAGAATTGGAATGATCTATATGGTAAGGCTACTGGATACAAAGATAGCAGCTACAATCGTAGCCTTGTAATATATATATTGAAGAAACTTACCAAACGGCATCTGTCTATAACTGAGACATGGGAAGATTGGGTGAAAGTGGCTTTTTCAATAGCCTCGAGTCTTCATCCAGAAAAAGGAAAAGATCTATTCTTAAAACTGTGTCGACTTGATGGTATTAATCATGATGAAGCAAAAAGCGAGCGATTGATATGGAATGCTTATTCGACAAATCAAAGACGATGTAGCATTAACACAATAAAATACTTGGCAAGACAAAAGGGAATCATGCTAGACAGGTAGGCTGTAGCGTAAAAGCTATGGTATATTGAGGCATGTAAAAAAATAGAGGGTGCCTTCCTTTCATGCCCTTATAAGGTGACGCTTTTCTCTTCTGTATCTTATGTGGTGAATGTACTAATCAATAGTCGTTGTGCCATTACATCTGTTTTAGTAATTTCTTTTTGTTTATGCCAAGTAATTATGTGTTTATAGATCGTGACAAAGTAGTCATGATGTTAATTAGATATCGTTGTAAATTAGCCGATTGCAAATCTAAAGATAATCAAAAGAGGGAATTTTTGAACCCAGATTCATTGTCTAAATGTAAAAAAGCAAAACGTAATGAATTGTATGATATGTTTCCTTCGCGAAAACATTGGTGTAATATCGGAGAAAAAAATAGAAACACCCTTGATACATCTGCTCGAAATGAGCGGAGATTGAAATTGACATATTTAAAAGCGAAGAAAAACAACAGTCAGGAAGATTGGTATTTGTTGCTTTGCAAAAAAGCAGACGCTGTAGTAAAAGTGGCAATCTCAAACGAAGGAATGATACCAGCCCCACGAGTTTCTGTGATTGAGAAAAAACGCAAACCGCAGCAGAAGAAGATTATTTATCGTCCTGTATGTTCTTTTCCTTTAACACTGAAAATTATTTTTTCTCTGCTAAACAAATATTTGACTCGGCTTTTTGATAATTACTTTTATGATTGTTCATATGCTTTCAGAATGCCATCTAAAGACAAGCATTTGCTTCAGCATCTTAATGCTGTTGAAGCTGTTAGAGATTACAGATGTCTGCATTTGAACAAGTCGCTTTATGTTGCAGAATGTGATATGCAGAAGTTTTATGACACTATTTCGCATAGAGTTATAAAAACTCGTTTTGCATTAATGTTGCAATGGGCTAAGAGGCAAGGGAAAATCAACAATAAGGATATTGAACGTATTGGTTATTGGTTTTGGGCGTATATTGATTGTTTCAATTTTATAGAGAATGTATTTGGCTATAATAGAAAACCGCCAACAGATCCATTTTGGGGCAAAGAAAAATGTCCAGATCATTTTACTCGTGTTATTGAGTGGGTTGATAAAAAATATCTAAATTACAAATTAGCAAGAAAACGAAAAGGATATGTTGGCGTTCCACAAGGTGGTGCTTTGTCTGGGTTGATAGCTAATATTGTCATGCATTTCGTTGACAATTGTGTCTTACGAGAAATCCAGAAACGTGATATCCTATATTGCCGTTTTTGTGACGATATGATTCTGATAGGCGAGAATAAAGATGAGGTTAAAACGATATTTGATTGTTATTATAAAACAATACGTAAATCTCATTTGATTCCTCATCTAAACAAGGATATCAAGATCAACAAAATGAAGGAATTCTGGGAAGGCAAAACCCGTGGACCATACGAATGGGGAGAGAAAGGACACGATGTATACCCTTGGATTACATTTGTTGGCTTTGATTTTAACTGGAAGGGGAATCTTCGTATTCGCCGACCGTCGTTTCAGAAACATATAGCAAAACAAACAAAAATTGCAAATGAGCTACTTTTGCCGTACGAGCGAGGTGGCATGAAGCCACGTTATTGTGCTGCAACTATCCTTAATAGTTTAAAGAGTCGTCTGATAGCAACAAGTGTTGGTCATGTCTCTTTACGAAATTTTAGAGGCAATCCTAATATACGCAGTTGGATGAGTGCATTCTCAATCTTGGATAAAAACCATTGGTCAGCACAACAACTTCGAGAACTGGATAAACATCGTATGATTGTTATTGCCAGGACCAAGAAGCGACTTGCCAAAATAGAATGCTCAAGTCTAAGTAAGCTTGCAAGCTATGATAACGACCCTGACAGCTTTTTCATATATATGGGATGCCCCTATAGTTATTATGGGCAATGCTTTAATTACAAAAAACAATCGTAAATTCAATATAATTTGAAATGTCGATATAATAAATTTTTAATATATGATATCTCTTACAGCTGAACAAAAATCAATAGAAAGCATGTTTTGTCAGACCACAGAACAATATGTTATTCCACAATACCAAAGACCGTATTCGTGGGGAAATGAACAGTGCTATCAACTATATCAGGATTTGATGGATGCATTTATTGACAATGAACCATATTTTGTTGGCAATGTTATCCTTGCCCGTAACAAGAATTTTGATTTAAATGGTGAAAGTTCTGTTGTAGATGGTCAGCAACGATTGATTACCTTATGGGCTCTTATTAAGGTTTTATCTATGCTTATGCCAGAACTGAATTCTCTACGTTCTGCTTTATATGTAGAACCATGGGAAGGCAACTGTAATTTACCGAAAATAAAGTCATACATTTTTGAAAATGATGATAACTCTGCTTTGATAAATATATATTCATTTGATAAAGCTAAGACAGAAGAACGTTTGAAAGCAACTACCATCAATGATGATATAATTGAATCAAAATGTAGTTCTGCTATTGAATATTCTCTTTTGTTGTTTTACCAGTTGTTCACTAATGATTTACGTTTTGTGAATAATGAGACAGAGTTGAATAGATTTGCTAAGTATTTAATGAAGCGAGTTTCGTTGTTACCTATAGTTCAAACAGCAGAAGAGGAAAAGGATGCAATCGGTAAGGCTCTTACAATATTTGAAACTATCAACAATCGTGGAATGGATTTAGAGGATGCAGACATATTCAAGGCTCGATTATATGAATCTGCATATAAAAAAGACCAACGTGATGATTTTGTTGCACAATGGGTTGATTTCAAGGCCGAATGTAATGCACAGAGATATTCTGTTGATGATATATTCCGTTTTTATTCACATATTATTAGAGGTAAACAAAAAATAACAAGTGGAGAAAAGAAATTGAGAGAGTTTTTTACAAACGAATCATTTTCCCCATTGTTAACTATGCCTTACGATAGAGTTTTGGGGGAACTTAATAAAGTTTTGGCGATTTTGAAATATCTAAAGATTGAATGTAGAAAAGATAAGGACATAAATACTTGGTTGCAGATAATCAATGAATACTCAAACCAATATCCAATATATGCGGTTGTAACATACCTTTACCATTATTCTGTGGAAACGGAAGTCGAAAAAAAAGATTTTTTAGAATTTTTACAGTCTTTGGTTAGGTTTTGTCTTTATACGGGAGCTACGACTTCTGTAAAGTTTGGAATATATAATATTATACGAACTATTAGTTTTCAGAAAAAAATAGAATCCTATCGTGTAGAAGGTATTACATTGGCTTATTTTAGTCATTTAGGTAGATTGAAAAATTCGTTTGCCCTTTTAGCCTACCATTTATGTACGTCAGATTCTATTCCTGACAAATATACTATAGATAAGATTGTAAACTTAAGAGATGAAGAAATTTTAGGCTCTGATTGGAAATACGACAATCTTAACGATATATGTAATAGTATAGGAAACCTTGTTGTGCTTGACTTACCCAAGAAGTACAATTCAATGCTTGATAAGGCAACATACTATAAAACATCCAATGTCAGATATGTAAAAGACGCAATAGAAGGAGAAACTTTTACTTATTCCAATTGGAAAAGACGAGATGTCAAAATGAAGGAATTACTCCTTTCTTTCTTTAAAAAAAATGAATTATGAAAACAATTTTTTTAGAAAAATTCAAGGGCTTTTTGTCTCCTTGTACAATAGCCTTAGATGGAAAAAATGCTTTGTTTTATGGGGAAAATGGTTCAGGAAAATCGTCTTTGTATGATGCTATAAAGATTTGTTTTCACAAAAACAAATTGTTTTCCTCAAAAATACCAGCAAGTGTTACACTTCCACGTGATAGGAAAGCTCGTGAAAATGATATTATCAACTCATATAATAATCAAATGAATCCATTGAGCAATTTTTCCCTTTTTATTAACGGGGATGATTACTCTTCTTTTTCTACAGCTGGTTATGATGTAAACATTATTAATGCTGAAGACATTGCTCCACGTGATATTTTAGAAGTTGACACATTGATTCAATCAGCAATGGTTAATATTGTTGATGTGAAGAAATTTGTTACAGACAAAAAGACATACATAGAAACACTTTTGAATGATTTTTTACATAAGGATTTTCATGAGCCAAAATTGTCCTTGTCTCTTAATCTTGTAGATTCGCATTGGAGAGTATCTATATTAGATTGTAGTCGTATGTCTAATGCTGTAAGTGATAATCTTTGTGCAAACTTAAATGAAGCAAAGTTGAGGATTATCAATCTTTTGATTTTAACAACAGCAATATTAGATAATGATATTTGTAAGTCTGCTTCGCATCATATTTTAGTACTTGATGATATTATAGGCAGTATGGATTCTTCTAATAGAACTTTTGTTATAAAGTTTATTCATGAATATTTCTCATTATATCAAAAACTTATTTTTACCCATAGTCCATCATTTTTCAATATCTCTGAGTATTCTTTTATGACAGCATGGGGAGAAAAGGATAAATGGCTAACATTTAAAATTGTAGAAAAAGATGGAGATGCAGAGGTGGTGAATACAGAAAGTGAATCAGCAAGAAAAATCAATAAAAGATATCATCCAGGTAGAAACGAAAGTGTCATTGGTAATTCTATAAGACAACGTTTTGAATGTCTTGTTCAAGAGTTTTCAAAACTTATTTGTGTTGGAGGTATAGCAGAAACAGGTCAGATTTTAAATGAAATAAATAGAAATAATACTATTTATTTCAAACAGGATTCAACAAACAAAGTATTAACGATCTACGATATGATAAAGGAAATATCTAGTGTTATTAATACAGATACTAGTGGCTCTGCGATTGCTGTACAATTGAAAGGAATATTAAACGACTATAAAGCCAATACAGATATCGTTCAGTTGAGAAATGCGCTATCGGAATTAATGATTTATCAAAAGGTATCATTGAACCCTCTTTCACATTCAACTGGTTATACTTCAATGACAACAACTCAGGAAATTAAACGCTCTTTAGCTCTTTTGTTTAAGATGGAAAATCTAATGAATGGTCTTATGCATAGAGATATATACAGCTATTAATGTCGTATGTTGTAAGGATATTCACAATTTCAAGCAAAATATATATTATTAGTAGTTTTGTATTTAGTAAATTATGTCATTAGTGTCCCGTTAAACTCGGGATCAGTTAAATATTATTCAAATAGCTATTTAAAAGGATGATAAAGTTCTTTGATATTAGTGATGTGGACTTTGAATATAGCAGGCATTTATATTATACTGCTTAGTTAAGAAATCAAATCGTCGCACATTTGAAATCTCTTGCAAAAGACTGTATTTCAATTAATTCAAAGAGCGATTAGTTCACTTTAACGGGACAGTAGTGAAACTCTATGACTGATAAAGAATTAATGTGCGAGTTGCGGAAAGCCTACACAAAGGAGGCTTTTGCAAATATGATAAAGGCAGATATACGAAAAAGGTTCCCTGAGCCTTATGCCAGTATGTATTGCCAACAATTTGACAACTTTAAAAATGTTGCGGATTTCTTTGAATTCGCAGCAAAGTTAATGAGTAGATAAAATAATGAATATAATAAAGACAAATATTGAAGGCGTGCTAATTATAGAACCACGCCTCTTCCGTGATGCTCGTGGTTACTTTTTTGAGAGCTTCAGCGAGCGAGAGTTTGAAGAAAAGGTTGCCCCAATCCTTGGACACAGTGTTCACTTCTGCCAAGACAACGAGTCTATGAGTAGTTACGGTGTAATGCGAGGCTTGCACTTCCAGCGTCCACCTTATACTCAGAGTAAGTTGGTGCGTTGCGTAAAGGGTAGAGTTCTTGATGTTGCAGTTGATATTCGTAAAGGCTCCCCTACTTACGGCAAGCATGTGGCTGTAGAACTGACAGAAGATAATCATCGCCAGTTCTTCATTCCAAAGGGCTTTGCTCATGGTTTCGCCGTTCTCTCAGAAACAGCTGTCTTCCAGTATAAGTGTGATAACTTCTATCATCCAGAAGCCGATGGAGGCATCTCTTTCCTTGATGATAGCCTTGGAATTGATTGGAAGATACCAACCGAGCATGCCAATCTCTCAGAGAAAGATACGAAGCATGCGATGCTGAAGGACTTTGATAGTCCGTTCGATATCAACGTGGATTTATATTGATAATACGTTGTTCTTGTTTAGCATTGACTATGCAGTAATGGAGAAGTCGAAAGACATCTACACCCTCCCCGCCGAGTTCGGTTGGAGCAACTTAGGCAGTTGGGGCAGCCTCCGTACCCTCCTTCTACAAGACGAGAATTGCAATGCTAAGGTAGGCAAGGACATCCGTTTGTATGAATGTGAGAACTGCGTGGTCCATGCAGCAGATGAAGCCAAGATTGTGGTTCAGGGCTTGGAAGGCTACATCATAGCCGAGAAGCACAGATAACTTTTGGTTTGCGAGCTGAAAGAAGAACAGATAATTAAAGAATTTGGAAAATAAAAATCAAATTAAAATATATAACTTATGTCAATAGTAAAATCTTTTTCTTTCCCTTGTGGAGAGCTACGTGGTGATACATTTTATATCTCTCATAATTCGAATAATTTTACAATGATTGATTGCTATCTTAAAGATGGTGATGATGCGAGTTGTAGAAAAGATAAGATTATCAAAGAGATAATTGAAAAATCACGTGGTAGGATTTGTAGGTTTATTTCTACGCATCCTGACAATGACCATATCTTAGGTATAGAAGAATTGGACAAAAAATGGCCTATTACAAATTTTTATGCCGTGGAAAATAACATTCCTGCTGATAAGAATGATTCAAGTCTTTCAAAGTATATAGAGTTGAAGAAGACCAAGAATTTTCCAATTACTAGTGGCATAAAAAGAGCCTGGTTAAATCAAACGAATGATGATAATGGAAGCTCTTGTTTGGAGTTCCTTTGGCCTGTTATAACAAATGAAAAGTTTAAAGGAGAACTTCAAAAAGTTGCTAAAGGAGAAAGCCCTAACAATATATGTTGTATCCTAACATATACGTTAAAGAAAGGAGCAAGATATATGTGGATGGGTGATCTTGAGACGGATATGCAACAAGAATTCTTTGATACTTGCAAGGATAATATACCTCAAGTAGATATTTTGTTTCAACCTCACCATGGTAGAAAGTCAGGTGCAGTTCCAAATGATTTACTAAAGGCATTGGCTCCCAAGTTGATTATTATAGGTAATGCTCCTGCTGAGCATATAGATTATGGCGATTCACAAATGACCATAACTCAAAATATGGCAGGAGACATCGTCTTTATGAATGAGGGTAATGAAGTGCATATATATACTGCAAATGAGATAAATAACAAACCCATTTGCCTTTATCCTAAAAATGGTTTTGAAGACCTTTTTGACGAGGATGGAAATATAATTTACTATTATGCAGGTACATTAGTCGTATAATATGGAGATTTTAAAATTAATAATAGATAAGCTTTCACAATACAATTTTCTTACAAATATTCTTCCGGGTACAGTTTTGTGTATCATTTTGAAATATTTTGTTGGATATGATTTGATACCTGATGATTTTTACCAAGCAGGTATAGTTTTTTATTTTGTAGGAATGGTTAATAGCCGTGTTGGCTCTCTTGTTATAGAACCAATCTTGAAAGCTATATCATGGGTGAAGTTTGCACCTTATTCAGAGTTCTTGCGAGCAGAAAAGGAAGATGCTAAGTTAACGATATTGAGTCAAGAAAACAATGTCTTTCGCTCGTATATTTCATTGATGTTTATTTCTATTTTGGGCTATATATACAAGAATTGTTCATTAGATTTGCGACTTTCATTGAATAATGAATCTTTAGTCATAATAGTTATCCTTTTTGTTCTGTTTCTTTTTGCTTATAAGAAACAGACATCTTTTGTAAGGAAGAGAGTTGAAAATTTTATAAAGAATAAAAGTCAGAGCTAATGTCACCCTCAAACATCAGATAACAATAAGCGGATAGTTAAGAATACCTTGCTTCTTTACTTCAGTATGCTCTTTATGATGGTAGTGTTGTTGTATACGAGCCGTATGATATTGAATGCGTTGGGAGTGGATGACTTTGTAATACATTTCTGTCAACCGTAAACACAATTTTAAGTTCGTTGCTTTGTGCAAGCATAACGCAAAACATATAAAACAATCAAAACGTAAAACATATATATTATGTCAAATCAATCATCAGAAAATAATAAACGAATTAAGAAGAATACTTTGCTTCTTTAGTTCTCTGAATGTTCTTTATGAAATAAATGTCTTATGACTAATTACAACGATATACAAATACTCATAATGGCAGGCGGCGTAGGCAGCCGCTTCTGGCCAATGTCAACCACCGATTCCCCAAAGCAGTTCATTGATGTGATGGGTGTCGGTCGTTCCCTCATTCAATTGACAGTAGATAGATTGAAGCCAATCTGTCCTGTTGAGAACATGTGGGTGGTCACCAACGAGAAATACATCAGCATAGTCAAGGAGCAGATACCTGACATGCCTACAGACAACATTCTCGCCGAGCCGGAGGCTCGCAATACGGCTCCATGTATTGCTTATGCCTGTTGGAAGATCCAAAAGAAGCACCCCGATGCCAACATCGTTGTAACCCCCTCCGATGCTCTGGTTATAAACACAACAGAATATCAGCGCGTTCTCAGCAAGGCATTGAGCTATACATCCGACAAAGAAGCCATCGTGACCATTGGCATCAAGCCCTGCCGCCCAGAAACAGGCTATGGCTATATCGCTGCTTCAGAACCAACATCCGAAGATGAAATCTACAAGGTGGAAGCTTTCAAGGAAAAGCCAAACCTGGAGACTGCTGAGCAGTACATTGCCGCTGGCAATTACTATTGGAATGCTGGCATCTTCGTGTGGAACATCGATACCATCAGCAAGGCAATCCGCACCTTCCAGCCCAAGCTTGCAGCCATCATGGACGAGATGGCACTGTCTTTCTACACCGACAAAGAGAAAGAGGTTGTAGGTAAACTCTTCCCAACCTGCGAGAAGATCAGCATCGATTATGCCGTGATGGAGAAGTCAAAGGATATCTTTACGCTGCCTGCTGAGTTTGGCTGGAGCGACTTAGGTAGCTGGGGCAGCCTCCGCACCTTGCTTCCACAAGACGAAGACGGCAACGCCAAGGTAGGCAAAGACATCCGCCTCTACGATTGCAAGAACTGCGTGGTTCATGCTGCCGATGAGAGTAAGGTGGTAGTTCAAGGCTTGGATAACTATATTGTAGCCGAGAAGAATGGGCAACTGCTTGTTTGCTCTTTGAAAGAGGAGCAGAGAATTAAAGAGTTTGGGAAATAATAATTTGAAATAAATGTCTTCTAATAAAAATAAAATGTTTAAGGGGGTGTTTTGGTCAGCCGTGGAACGGTACTCTGGTACATTCATGAGCCTGATAGTATCCATGATATTAGCCCGCCTGCTGCGTCCGGAAGATTACGGAATTGTAGCGATTGTTATGGTGATAATTGGCTTTCTTAACATCTTCTCATCAATGGGAATAGGTCCTGCAATTATACAAAGAGATGATTTATCAAAAGATGATATTGATAATTTGTTTACGATGTCTATATTTATAGCTTTGATTTTATCATCTTTATTGTTTATTTCTTCTTGGGGAATTGCATGGTATTATACAAATCCACAAATAGTTCCAATATGCCAACTATTATCCGTTAGCGTTTTTTTTACATCATTAAATATGGTGCCCCATGCCTTAATGTCAAAGAATATGAGATTTAAGGAAATGGCGAAAAGAACGTTAGTTGTCCAAGTCGTTACTGGCGTAATTTCTGTAGGCGCTGCTTTGAAAGGGTTTGGTGTATATTCTTTGGTAATATCTCCAATATTATCGTCAATTATTACTTTTGTATATTTTTGGAAATGTTATCCAGTGTATATTTCGAAGCATTTTTCTTTTGAGCCGTTTAAAAAAATCTGGAAGTTTTCCTCATATTTGTTTGCTTTTGATTTTTTTAATTACTTTGCAGGCAATTTGGACAAACTTATAATCGGAAAATTAATGCCTTTAGCATCATTAGGTTATTATGAGAAATCATATCGATTAATGCAAATGCCATTGCAGAATGTTTCTTCTGTAGTTAGCCCAGTCATGCAACCAATTATGTCATCCTTCCAGAATGATTATGAAGTTATGGCAACTAAATACAATCGTATAATCAAGTTTCTGGCTACAATCAGTTTCCCTCTTGCCGTCATTTTGATTTTTAATGGTCATGAATTGGTTTATTTGTTTTTTGGCTCACAATGGGGTGCAGCAGTACCATCTTTCCAAATATTTGCTATTGCATTACCTTTTCAAATGATCATGAATACCTCGGGCGGAATTTGGACTTCAAGTAATGCGACCAATTATATGTTTTGGACGGGTATGGCTAATACTTTAATTACTTGTATGGGATATATATTAGGTGCTTGTATTGGAAATGATGTGTCTTATATCGCTCTTGGTTGGACATGTGCAGCTATAGTTTGTTTTTTTAATACATACTATTTCATGTACTCTAAATTGTTCAAAGTTTCATTCTTCAAAATGCTATTAATATTAGGTTATCCGATGATAAATGCCTTATTGTTATGTGGTATTTATGTATTGTTCAATTTATATATAGAATGTTCAAATCTAATTTTATCTTTTGTATCTAAAATTTTTATAGGATTTATTATTTCTGTTTTATTTGTTCAATACTCACATCAATATAATATTTTTGATCACTTTAAAAAACTCTTAAGAAAAAAATATGTTCAATAAATATGATTATTTAATAGTAGGCTCTGGGCTTTTTGGAACAACATTTGCCTATCGAGCTAAACAACAGGGCAAGAAATGTCTTGTTATCGATAAACGCTCTCATTTGGGAGGCAATATTTATTGTGAGAGAATTGAGGGCATTAATGTCCATAAGTATGGTGCTCATATCTTCCATACCTCAAATAAAAAGGTGTGGGATTTCGTCAATTCTATAGTTGAATTTAATCGCTATACCAATTGCCCAGTTGCCAATTATAAAGGTAAGTTGTTTAACTTGCCTTTTAACATGAATACATTCTACCAGATGTGGGGTGTAACTACACCTGAGGAAGCTCAGGCTAAGATTGACGAACAGAAAGCTGAAGCTGTTGCTGCTCTTAATGGTCGCGAGCCCCAGAACTTGGAAGAACAGGCTCTTACTTTAGTAGGTAAAGACATCTTTGAGAAACTAATAAAAGAGTATACCGAAAAGCAATGGGGTCGCAAATGCACAGATCTTCCTGCCTTTATCATCAAGCGTCTTCCTGTCCGTCTTGTGTTTGACAACAATTATTTTAACGACAAGTATCAAGGTATTCCTGTTGGAGGATACAATAAGCTCATTGATGGTTTACTGGAAGGCATAGAATGTATAACAGATACCGATTTCTTCAATTCTGAATACAAAGAATGGAGAAGATATGCCGACAAGTTGGTTTACACAGGCCCTATTGACGAGTATTTCAACTTTATTTACGGTAAGCTTGATTGGCGAACCGTAAGTTTCAAAACCCGTGTGGAGAATACCACTAATTTCCAAGGCAATGCTGTTGTTAACTACACAAGCCATGACGTTCCTTTCACCCGTGTTATAGAGCACAAGCATTTTGAAATGTTCGGTCAGGAGATTAATGCTTGTCCCAAAACTGTTGTTTCTGAAGAATACTCCACAGAATATAAAGAAGGTATGGAGCCTTACTATCCTGTAAACAATGACAGAAACAATCAGTTGGCTGATAAATATCGCGAATTGGCATCTAAAGAGAAAGATGTGATCTTTGGTGGTCGCTTGGCAGAGTATAAGTACTATGATATGGCTCCTGTTATAGAAAAAGTTTTGTCTTTTAATTTTGATAATATATAGTATGGTATCTACAAAAGAAGCAAGAGTAGCTTGCGTAATCGTAACATATAATCGCAAGGTATATCTAAAACGTTGTTTGGAGGCTGTTGAGAGACAGATTTTTCAACCTCAAACTGTGTATATAGTAGATAATGCCAGCACCGACGGAACCATTGATTCTGTAAAAGAATGGGGATTTTATAATTGCAAAAGAAACGGAATAGTCTATAAATACGTATTGAACAAAAAGAACGAAGGAGGAGCTGGAGGATTTCATCTTGGTATGAAAACAGCCTTTGAGTTTGCATATTATGATGGATTTTGGGTTATGGATGATGATGGTGAGCCAGACAAGGAATGTCTGAAAGAGTTGGTGAAATTCTTGCCAAAAAGAGATTACATTGCTCCAATGGTTCTTTCTGATGAAGACAGAAATTCCTGTTCTTTTATTCCTGACAAGAAGTATGAAGATGTTTGCAAGCAAGCTGATTCAAATGGCGTGATTGAGTCATGGGCTTCTCCGTTTAATGGTATTCTGTATTCTCATAAATTGATAGAAAAAATAGGTTATCCTAAGAAAGAAATGTTTATTTGGGGCGATGAGATCAATTATCAAATACGAGCAGAAAAGGCAGGCTTTCATAGAATGACTAATGTACATGCAATTCATTATCATCCAGTGGATAGACAAGTTAGTATTTGTAATGAGGATACATTGAATGAATCGGTGTCTGAAGTTAAGGCAGATTGGAAACTATATTGTCTTTTAAGAAATCAGGCATATAACCGTACATTATTATATAATCCTTATAGAGCTTTCAAAAAAAACATGCTGATGTTGATAGCTTATAGACATTATTATCATCAAGTATTGTCTGATTATTCCAAAGACAAGTTGATGCGAGAGGCTGTATTTGCAGGAACTATTGGATATTTCGGAGGATTAAAAAAATACATGGAAAATTAAGGAATATGGAATATGAATAAAATAACATTTTTATTAGATATTGCAATCATGCGTATCAACTTTATTCTCACTAAAATCTTCCATCGCAAGATTCTTTTTGTGGGAAAGTGTTGCTGTAGGAATTTGCATATATCGGAAGTAGATGGAACGACAGGCAACAGAATAGAATTAGGACAGCATGTTGTCCTACGAAACTGTAGAGTGCGTTTTGAGGGAAATAATCATACGCTTTGTTTTGGTAATGGTGTCAAGTTGGAGAATGTATCTTTTTTCTTCGAGAAAGATGATAGTGACATCTGCATAGGTGATGGTACTTGGATAGGACCAGAATGTGAGTTGTCTGCATTTGACCATACTAAAATAGAAATAGGTAAAGGTAGTATATTTGCAAAGCAATGTATGATACGGACTTCAGACTCGCATATCATAAAGAATAATGATGGTGAAGTAATCAATCAGCCAAAGAATATAACAATAGGCTCACATGTTTGGCTTGGTCAACAGACTTTTGTGCTTAAAGGAGCACGCATACCTGATGGGTGTGTTGTGGGAGCAAGGTCAACAGTGACAGCATCACTTCATGCTGAACACAATGCAATAATCGTGGGGCAACCTGCAAAAATAATAAAAAACGATATTCACTGGGAATTATAAAAACTTTAGATATGAAAATTGCGATAAAGTTGCGTGGCATCTACGGCAAGTTTTTCAATCCTTCTCAGCCGCAGTTTACAATAAATTGTGAGAAGGATAAGGATGTGATTCAGAAAATGATTTATGAGCGAATTGTGGGGGGGCAACCTCTGATGGTAGCTCGTATGGGACGAACAGAAATAGATGTTTGCGAGAATGTAAAATACACATACTACAAGCATCGAAGCAACTGGAAGTTTATATCTTGGAAAGGGCAGCCTAATTTCTTGAATCCTTTCTTGATACCCAATTTCAATAAACTCTCTGGTTTTTGGCCATGGGATGATGAAACGGCATTGAAGCGGTTTTATCAATTGATATGTTCTGATATGAAAGAGGTTGATGTGCTGGGAAGCTGGTGTCGGAATGAGGAAGACTTTTCTGAAGAATTAAAGAAATCTATAAAAGTAGATAGGGAATTGATGACACCTCTGCTCACCGATAAACCTTGGACTATGGCATTGAAAGGCAAGAAAGTTCTTGTGGTACATCCTTTTGCTGAGACCATACAAAACCAATATGCCCATAGAGAGAAGCTGTTTCCTTCCAATTCTGACATATTGCCAGAATTTGATTTGAAAGTGCTGAAAGCAGTCCAAACATTGGGCTATGAAGACCCGAATTTCAAGGATTGGTTTGAGGCTTTGGATTATATGAAGAAGGAAATAGACAAGGTGGATTACGACGTTTGCCTTTTGGGTTGTGGCGCCTATGGTTTTCCATTGGCAGCACATTGCAAACGTCATGGTAAGCAAGCTATACATCTTGGCGGAATCTTGCAGTTGCTGTTTGGAATCAAAGGAAAAAGATGGGAAACAGACCCTGGTTATATCAATGATTTCCCATATGCAAGCACGTATTACAATGAATATTGGGTGAGAGCATCAATTACAGAGACTCCACAAAAAGCTAACGAGGTGGAAAATGGTTGCTATTGGTAATACTTGCCTGCATTTTATAAGATAAATTAGAAATATGAAAGTTGTTCATATAACAAAATTACCAGATGGTGGAGCATCTTGGTGTGCGATGAGAATTTGTCGTGCTTTGAGAAAGCAGGGCATAGATGCAGAAATGCTATTGATGCAAGGTCAGACTTCTAATCATATATCTATAGTTGAGGCTGATTGGTTGTATCGTCAGTATGATAATATAGTGGTTCGCTTGTTGGTGAAGATTTTGAAATTGTTTTTTAGACCTCGTTTTGAATATCTGATTCATCAACGTAAACAGGCAGAGAAAACATGCAAAACTTTCTTTACTTCTCCTGTGACAGGCTATACAACTTTGGCAAACCATCCTTTGGTGAAAGAGGCAGATATCGTTCATTTGCATTGGATTTCTGATTTCGTTGATTTCCCTACATTCTTCAAGCGAGTGAGTAAACCTATCGTGTGGACTATTCATGATGAGAATCCTGGGCTTGGCGGCTTTCATTATCTTTCGCACAAAGAAGAGGCTTCAAAAGAGTATTTAAGACTCGACAAAGTGTATGAGAATATTAAGCGGAAGGCATTGGAGAAAGGCAATCGCCCGCATTTGGTTGCCATCTCTTCTTATATGAGAGACTTTTTTAAGAAAAGTCCGATTCTAAGGGATTGTCCGACAACACTTATACATAACGGCGTGGACTGTAAAGCCTTCCATTCTTTGCCAAAAGCTGAATGCCGTGTAAAGTTAGGGATTCCATTGGATAAAAAAGTTTTCTTGTTCTCCTCATACCAAATAGAAGACAGGCGAAAGGGTCTTCAAGTATTGATTCCTGCATTGGACGCTTTGCATGACAACTCTATCATGTTGGTATGCTTGGGCAATTACAAGGCTGTTCCTCAAACAGAATACATTCAATTGCGATGCGAAGGATTAGTTAAAGGTAGTGATTTGCTGTCTGAGTATTATTCTACTGCCGACTATTTCGTACTATCTTCGTTTCAAGAGGCTTTTGCGCAGACACCTTTGGAGGCTTTGGCTTGTGGAACTCCAGTAATTGCCTTTCCTTGTAGTGGAGTTCCGGATTTGATTACTCCCAAGATAGGAGTAATGAGTGAGAATTTTACCTTGGAGGCTCTTGTGGATGCTATTAAGAAAGCTATGAATACTGAATATTGTCAAGATGAAATTAGAAATGAGATTGTGTCTCGCTTTTCTTATGACATAATTGCCAAACAGTATATTGATTTGTATAACCAATTGCTTAAAGATAAGTAACATCATGAAATTATCTATCATAACCATTTGCTATAACGACAAACAAGGTTTACAACTAACGTTGGAGAGTGTAAAAGCCCAAACCACCCATGATTTCCAGTATATTGTAATTGATGGGGCTTCTAAAGATGGCTCTGCGGATTTGTTGACCAGTTATGCTCCATTCATAGACTACTCTGTATCTGAGCCTGACAGTGGAATATATAATGCCATGAACAAAGGCATAGCGAAGTCGGAAGGTGAATATTGCCTTTTTATGAATGCGGGTGACACAATTTTTGCGAATGATACCATTGAGCGTGCAATGCCGCTGCTTGACGGAACAGATTTCCTCTCGGGTAATACTATTTGTGTATTTCCAGACGGCAAGACTAAAGTTTGGAAAGCAGTCAATGATGCTTCTACCTATTTGATGTCCATGTATTCGCTCAGTCATCAGGCAACATTCATTAAAACAGATATGTTGAAGAAACGTCCTTATCGTGAAGATCTAAAAGTTGTTTCGGATTGGGAGCAGATGTTTTATGAACTGATTATTTGTGACAGAACCTACAAACGCTTGAACTTGAACATCTGTAAGTTTGCACAGGGTGGAGTGTCTTCAACGCAAGCTGAAACTCGTGAAAGAGAAAGAAAGATAGTTCTGAATGAACACTTTTCAAAAAAAATGCAAACAGATATAGCTCGTCCAAATCTGCTCGTTCGTATAGCAAGTTTGGCGGATTATGGAAGTCCTTATTACGGAAGGTTGGAATTGGTTGCAAGAATTGTGAGGAAAATATTTGGGAAGAATTGATATATTTGAAAATGAAACAACGGTTAGATTATATAAGTATTTTGCGTGTTGGGGCAATGTTGTCTGTTGTCGTTTATCATTGCATATGTGGGTATTCTAATATCTGGGGGGGCAAGTGGTCGTGGCAAATAGTTGGTTTTTGGAATACAATAGCGCATGTCTTGTCTTATTACCATATGCCTTTATTTGTTATTATTAGCGGCTTTTTGTTTAAATATGTGCAAATCACAGGAAAGTATTCGAATTTTGGCACATTTTTGTATAAGAAAATTCGAAGGATAATGATTCCTTATATAGTTTGGGGATGCCTCTTATATATGATTTGGGGAAGTAGCGTTGGCAGATTGCAAGATGGTTATATGCATCTATGGTTCTTGTGGTTTATTTTTCAAGCTTATATTACATTTTATTATATGGATAAGTTTGTTGGTAATAACAAGTTCGCTGAAATATGCCTTTTTGTGTGCTCAATATTTGCAATAATATTGTTTGAAAAATGCAAAAATGAAATAGGATATTGGGAATTTGGAATTCATTCTTATTTGCAATATATGCCTTATTATATAGTTGGAGCGCAACTTTGTAGATATATGCAGAGTCGTTCGTTAAACTTAAATATCTGTAAAATAGGCTTGAGTTCTTGTGTTATCGGTTTCGTAATGTGCTATTGGTTCTTTTTCAAATATACATTAGCAGTTCTGTTTGCTTTATTTGTCCTACTGTTTGGAATATGCGTCATGTCAAGGCTAACGTTCAAATCGTATGGTTGGATAAAGATGTTTGATAAATATAGTCTGTCTATCTATATTCTGCATCATCCAATGATTCAGTTGATGAATAATTCTAAAATAGGTGTTATGTTTATGCCGCATTATTTGATTTATCCGATTGTTCAATTTTGCATGGTTATGTTGTTGTCGTTATTTATTGCGGAAATGCTGGCTAAGTATAAAATAGGAAAAGTTGTTTTGGGGTTATGAGCAGTCAATTTAGTATTCAAAATAGTGAATGGTTTCATATAGGAGAAAGATAATGTATAATACTGAAAATATGTCTAAGCGTTTAGAATATATTGATGCCCTACGAGGATTAGCTATTCTTTTAGTGGTCTTTATGCATGTGCCACAATATGGATTTGGGCAATCTGGTGGAGGATATTATATAGAGATGGCAACATTGTTGGCAGTGCCATTGTTCTTCTTCATTTCAGGATTGTTTGCACAATCATCAGTTACCCCCCCATCATTTCGATAAAGAAGATAGGTAAGAGAATACATTCAATTCTTTTGCCTACATTTTTGATTGGAGGATTTTATGTCTTGCTCAATCACATTCCAGTTTTGGACATGTTGCAAGACAAATTCAAGGCTGGCTATTGGTTTACGATAACGCTGTTTGAGTATTTTGTTATTGTTGATGTGTTAAGGTTGGTGGCATGTAAGAGCCAAAGATCGTTTAATGCGCTTTTGATAGGTGCAAGCATAGTGTGTTATGGATTGTCAATGCCTACTGCACAACGGATGTATGGAGATATTACCATAGCACAAATCTTAGGCTTGACACAATGGAAATACTTTATCTTTTTCGTCTTGGGTATGTTCGTTAAGCATAACTCTGAAATGATCAACTCGGATAAAGGAGGAGCAGCGATTGTTGCTGCATTTCTGATTGTGTATGCAGCTAATGCTATAGGAGATTTTCAGTTTGGTGGTTTGCTATACAATATAAATCTGCTACTGAAAGAAACAAGTATTGTGCTCATGGCATACTATGTATTCTATACATACAGATACCAGTTCTCTTCTCAAACAAGAGTGGGTAAATGGTTGTCGAAGATAGGTACATATACGCTGGAGATTTATCTCATGCATTATTTTGTCTTGCCACGGCATTTGGAAAGTTTGGCGGATGCTATGGGATTAGATGATAGTCCTTTTGTGTCATTGATAGTTATGTTGTTGACAGTTATCGGTGTTGTGGCTGTTGTTTATGTTGTAAATAATTTGCTGCAATGCAATGTCTACATAAGACGATTGCTATGGAATAAATGAAATACAGGATGTTTTTCTCTAATGTAAGTTAAATAGGTGGCATGATTTGGTAAATCCATTAGAAAATCGTACTTTTGCTATTAAATGTGCATTATATGGAATTAGAAATCAAAGATAAGATAAATAATGTGGATTGTCATACTGTGTCAGACGAAATAGAACAGGAGGACTTGTATGGTGCCGGTTCGGAAGCTACCATAACCAAACCTTTCGATCCGAATAGTATTGATGTTGACATGGCTACTGTAAATCTGGGACTGCTTATAGACCAACTCGTGAATGACGAGATTGACTTGCAGCCTGATTTTCAAAGAGCCAGTGATATTTGGACTACGACAGGCAAAAGTCGACTTATTGAGTCTATACTTCTTGGATTGCCTCTTCCTTCATTTTATTTCAGCGAAGACAGCTATAGCCAGAAACTTTCTGTAATAGATGGGCTGCAGAGGTTGTGTGCCATCAAGGATTTCGTCATTGACAAGAAATTGAAATTGCATAACTTGCAATTCCTTCATGTTTTTGAAGGTAAGGGGTTTGATGACCTGGAACGTCCGGAAATTCGCAGAATTAAAGCCTTGAAGATTTCTGTCAATACTCTTCGCAAGGCAACTCCCAATGATGTCAAGTACATTATCTTCCAAAGGGTTAATACTGCAGGGGTGCCTCTTACATCACAGGAGATGAGGCATGCCTTGAACCAAGGACCGGCAGCTTGCTTTATCAAGCAAATGGCAGAATTGGATTCCTTCGTACAGGCAACTAGTCATAGTGTTTCTTCCAAAAGAATGGAAGATCGTGATTTTGCAAACAGATTCGTTGCATTCTATCTTGGTTATGATGAATATAATGGTGAGTTGGATAATTTTCTGAATGTAAAAATGGGAGACCTGAATAGGATGACTGAAATACAACGCAATGATATTTTGTTGGCTTTCGACAAGTCTATGCAATGTTGCCATGCCATCTTCGGACAAGATACATTCAGAAAGCGTCTGGTTTCGGACGCCCCACGTAGCCGCATATCCAAAGCGGTTTTTGATACGGTCAGTGTCAATATAGCGTGGCTTTCTGATGAGCAGCGCAGCAGGTTGGCTTCATCTGCTTCCCTGGTGCGTGAGCGTATGATGACTTTGTTTCATGATGATAAATTCATGAAAGCGATTTCTACGGGAACAGCGCAGAAATACAATGTTCAGACACGTTTTTCGGAATTCAAAAAAATGATAGATATAATATTGGAACAATGGTACAAAGGCTATTCTTGAGCAATTTCAAATTGCACAACCAGACGGATGTGAAAATGAGCGGATTGACCATCCTGACAGGTATGAACGGTATGGGAAAATCATCCGTTATTCAATCTCCTGCTTTTGCGGCAGTCTTTCTTGTCCAATGATTTGGAGACTGGACTGAACTTGCGTGGAGACCTGTGTGATTTAGGCATATCTGGCGAACTTGCTTGTCAGAGTTCCAATGCGCATGATTTGAATATTCAGTTGGAGTTCCAAAACCAAGAGCGCTTAGCCTATAGCTTTGCATATCCTGATGATTTGATGGATACTCTGTTGAGTGCTGACGAAGAAAATGTTTCTGATAAAGAAACCTTAAAAGGGTATTCTTTGTTCAATGAAAACTTTCAATACATCAGTGCTTTCCGTCTTGGTCCACAGAAAAGCTATACGAGAGATACTTCTTTGGTGGTTTCAAAGAAGCAGATTTCTAAGATTATGGGGCAATGTGAATACACGATACATTTCTTGGAATGCTATAAAAATCAAAATATTTCCATCAAGGAACTGGCAATAGAAAATGATGCAGATCTGACTGAAGATTTACGCCTTGGAGAGCAAGTGGGAAGATGGTTGCGTAGGATCTCTCCACATATCAAAATAGATATAGAGCTTAAGGGCGAAGATTTCAACTTGAATTACAAGTTTGACAGAGAGGGTAATCTGATTACAGAAAAAATGAGTGCGATCAATACGGGATTTGGTATTACGTATGTTTTGCCAATTTTGGTTGCATTGTTGAGTGCTAAAAAGGACTCTTTGATTCTGATAGAGAATCCAGAAGCCCACATTCATCCTAAAGGTCAGGCAATCTTGATGGAACTGATGGCAAAAGCCGTTGACGCAGGAGTGCAAGTTGTAATAGAAACCCATAGCGACCATATCGTAAATGGTGGTTTGGTAGCTGTCAATAAAGGGATAATTGATAAAGACAAGTTGTCGCTTTATTACTTTGAGCGTGACGAACATGAGCATGTTGCTGTGGGGCATCAGCTCAATGTAAAGTCTGACGGACATATCAGTCCTGCTCCGCCACAAGGCTTCTTTGACCAAATAGATATAGACTTACAGGTTCTTGCAGGTTTTTAAAGTGATGATTATGGAACATGCAGAGGTGTTTTTGTTGTTGCCTATTTATGAAGAAGCCACAGACCAATCCGCTTATCTCAAAAGAGTCGGCATCTTGGAAGAAAAGGAGTATGGGACGCTTTTGGCCAAATTGCGAGATGTTAGTTCGTACTTTTGTTATGAAAATTATGAATGCTATTATGATTCAAGGAACTTGAATGCTTATTTGATTCCTATGGATTCTTTGGGAGACTGTTATCCAAAGACTTCCACATTGTTTCGTCGTAAGATAAATAGTTGGGGAAGTGATTGGAGAAGAAGTAAAACGATTACAGAACAAGACGTGTGCAAGTTCTTGGGAACAGAGATTGTAGACGACACGCTTTGTGAGATAACCAATCGCATACATAAGAAACCTGAATGCACTTATTTGTTAGTGGATGATGAAGCGATAATGCCGCAAACTGACAGATTAGAACTATCGTATAAAGGCAAGTCTTTCGCAATAGACAATTGTGCATTTGAGGTTAAACCTCTTGCTTGTTGGTTTGAAAATAACCGCCGACCAGTGCGTGAATTTCATTTGAATCCTAAACACGGAGAAAATGGGAAAGGTGCCCATCCTGCGAATAAAGGTGATAAGGTTTCTGTACTCTTATGTTCGGAAGAGGAAGCCGCAATCCTGCTGAATAAAGCAGTTGGTGAAAGTACAGATGGCAAGACCTTGTTCTTCTGGGATGCAGATAACGAAAAATATATAGAGTTCAAGTGTGAAGGTAATCAGGTGTTTCATGGCTTCCACTTGGATGAAGAAGAAGCCAGACAACGAGTATCTGTTTGTGTGAAAGATAAAATAGAGAAGCTGTTATAAGACAAGTTCATTCGCTCCCTCAAAGAAATAGTTGCTTTAGGAGGGACTTATGTTATGTAATAAATAACGTAAATTATGAATATTCTTTGGAAATTATATATCCTGCCCCATATACTTGTGTTTTTATGGTATAGAAACAAGCGGCAAGATATTCTTGAAGATTTGTCTGTCTTTTCTCAATCTGGGGGGGGCATGTCTTAATGATTTTATCATTTCAATAAAGTCGAAAGATTATCGCAATGTGTTTTATTATCGGATTCCTTTCTTTTGGCGACATTTGCTGAATATATTATTAAAGTGAGAGCGTACTTGCTGGATACATACAGCCAATATAGGCGGAGGATTGAAAGTGCAGCATGGTTTCGCTTCACTCATTGTGGCAGAGAGCATTGGCAGGAACTTTTGTTTCAACCAGAACGTTACGGTAGGATTTGGAAAAGGCGGCAAGCCTGTAATCGGTGATAATGTGAGAATATATACAGGAGCGGTAGTGGCAGGCAGAATAAGAATCGGCAATAACGTAACAATAGCCGCAAACAGTCTTGTAAGGGAAGATGTTCCAGGCAACAGTCTGGTTTATGGAAATCCATGCATTATTAAAAGTAAATAAAACTTAGCTTACAAACAATTGATAATTGGATATGTCGAATATATTTGTTTCAATCATAGTGCCAGTATATAACGTGGAACGGTATCTCCGTGAATGTCTCGACAGCATCGCGCAGCTGAAAGCATTCTCATGGGAAGCGATACTCATTGACGATGGATCGACAGATTCGTCGGGAGCAATCTGTGATGAGTATGCAAAGCGAGAACCGAAGTTCAGAGTCATTCATCAGAAGAATGCTGGTGTGAGTGCTGCAAGAAATGCAGGTCTGGATGCAGCTAAAGGTGAGTGGATATGGTTTGTAGATTCGGATGATAGCATTAACCCTGATTTTGAAATCTTAAATCCGGAGGTGTTGAATGATGCTGATTATGTCCTATTTGACATGAGGAAGTTTCGTGATGGTGAAGACTTGAATTCTTTAGAACATCAAAGGGGGACAGTGAAATCTGAAGAATCTTCGAAGAATGAATTTCTCTGTAAATACCAATGCAATCATCACCCACGTCTTTTCTATAAAAAGACATGGTTGATGATTGATCACCTCCAACGCCTCGCTTTCTCCTTAGGTACAAGAGTTGGCGAGGATTTGGAATTTCAATACAAATACCTGACTCGATGCCAACGCCCAGCTCGTTTAGATGCAGTCTTGTACAATTATCGTTTGCGTGAAGGATCTGCAACTCAAGATGATAGTTATCGTCGTAAGAACTTGGAGGATCTTCCACAGGTGATAGAACGGTTGTTAAAATGGTGCAAAGACGAGAATGTAAAGCCTGAATCTTGGTTAGAAATGCGCATCCAGCAGATGTTCCAGAATTTGCTTTATAGCGCCTCGCTTGTGAATGGTGTAAACAAGAAAGCTCTGCAACAAACGTTTTGTCGTCTCTTGGATGCTTGGCGCGAAGAAGAATTTACGTTTCCTGATAGCGTAAAAATGAAGTTGGCACATTGGAGTGTGACAGCATATTTTGTATTCAACAAGATATATTTAAAACTAAAAGGAATAAAATAAAAATTATAAAATATGATACCCAAAATAATTCATTACTCATGGTTTAGTGGTGACCCCTATCCTGCAGAATTAAAAGCTTGTATGGATACGTGGAAGAAGGTGTTGCCAGACTTTGAGTTTATATTATGGGATGCCAAGAAATTGGCTGAATGTAATAACGTGTTTGCCAACGAGGCTGTAAGTGTAAAGAAGTGGGCTTTTGCTGCTGATTTTGTGCGCCTGTATGCAGTCTATCATTATGGTGGCATCTGGCTTGACACAGATATAGAGATGTTTAAGTCATTTGATCCTTTCTTGAACGATGGTATGTTCATCGGTAGGGAATATTACGTACATCATGACCCTAAGACCGGAAAGGATTATACTATGCTGACTTCTCACTGCTTTGGTGCAGAGAAGGAGCATCCCTTTGTTGGCGAATGTTTGGAGTTTTACCAAGACCGTCATTTCATACGCTCGCACAACGAGAAGTTGGAGCAGCGTCTTCGTTATGACATGACAATTATCCCAGACCTGCAGATGAGTCTGGCACAAAACTATGGCTTCGACAATAGTAATAGTAATAATAAAAAGCAGTTGTTGAAGAATGGAGTTCATGTATATCCTTATCAGTATTTTGACCAACCGGGATATACCAGCATGAAGGATGTTGTGTGCATTCATCGTGTGGCCCAGAGCTGGAACCCTAACGTTAAAGGTTTTACTGCAAATTCAATCACTGATGTAAAAAAGAAAACATTAGGCTATTATAAAATGAAAGCGCAGCAAAGATTGGCGAATTTTATATTGAATCTTTAGATTTATATCTCATGAGAATATTATATGTATTGAAACATAATCCTTGGGGAATTGGAGGTGGATGTTACGCATGCCGTAACTATCTGCAGTTGTTCTCAGAGGTGTTTCAAGGGGCAGAAATGGATGTTTGCATCTGCAAGGAATATTTAACTCCCGAACGCAAGAAAGAATATCCAATGGCTCATTTCTATCCCGTAGCTCCTCGTGGTTTTATCGGTAAGGTGATGACTGCTTTTACTGGGGTTATGCATCGCCACCAAGAGACAGTAAAGGCTTTACTCAAAAGCAATCATTATGATTATTGTGTGTTCGACCATAATAGTATTGCAGGTTCTTTGGTTCGTTCTTGTAAAAATAGCGGTGTAAAGACTATTGTGCTCAATCATAATTGCGAGTATGATTATTTTAAGGATAATAATGGTTTGCTAAAACGTTTGTTATTCTTGCATCAGGTGAAGAAAAATGAGCGAAAGTCATATTTGAATTGTGACTACAATATCTTCTTGACGGAAGAAGACAAGGAGCAATTTGCAGAAATGTATGGTGTGTCGAATACTAATGCTATAGTTGGCGGGTGCTTTTATCCTAAGAATGATCGTCATCATTCTCTATCTGAAATAAAACCATTCAGAAAAGAACACCTGAAGATGGTGATTAGTGGTACAATGGGTAATGTGCAGAATATGGATGGTATCAACTATTTTCTGGATGAACTTCTTCCTCTTGTACCGGAAGATATACATATAGTATTAGCTGGTAAAAATCCTCCAGCTTCTTTATTAGAACGTATAAAGCCCATGTCTCCAAGAGTAATTGTCATACCTAATCCTAAGGACATGGATTCTATTGTGCAAGATTGTGATATCTTCTTGTGTCCTGCAAGATTGGGAGGTGGAATGAAACTCCGAGTAATGGACGGTTTCCGTAATGGATTGCCAGTGTTAGCTCATGCGGTTTCGGCAAGGGGATACCGACAGTTTGAAAAGGAGGGTATGATGGCTGAATTTACCACTTCTGCTCAGTTTTCGTCAGAATTATCTGATATGATAGTGAAAATAACAAATGGTGATATTACAAAACAAAATATAATGGAAAAATCATTAGATAATTTCTCCTTTATAAGTGTTTTGAATCGAATGAAAAAAATATTTTGGGTATGAACAGCGTTATATCATATATTAAGCAAAATCTTTTAGAGCTTATAATAACATTCTGTATCCTTTCAAACCTCTTTGTTTTTTTCTTGCCTCATTTTTTATATTATATAGCTTTGGCTCTATTAGGGATAAAAATGAAGGAAATGGGGGTAAAGCATAATAAGAATTCTAATCTGTTCATTTTGTTTATTCTGCTTATTGTGATATCAAGTTTAATAAACATGATGCTTGATTTACGATTGGTTCTATTTTCTTTTATATTGATTCTTACCTGTCCTATATATACGTCTTTAAGGTGGCATTTATATAAGAAAAGAATAATGAAAAATCTGTTTATAGGTTTCATTGGTGTAGTACTGATTAATTTGTACGCAAAAATGATTGACTATAATCTCCGTGCTATGATTCAAGGATGGGAGGATTTGACTGATAAGCAGTTTAGTGGTTTCTGTGACCAACCTATGTGGTTGGCGGCAGCTGCAGCTGTTTCTACTATTTTCTGCGCTTATCTTGTTTTTGAACAAATAAAGAAGAAGAGGATGCAGCAATATTTCTATATTGTTTTGCTGCTTTGCTCCATTTATGTTACCATGATTTCTGGCTCTCGATCTGCGTTCTTAGCCGCAATGGGTGCCATGTGTGTCGTGTTATATCTTTTGGTTAAGAATAAAGCTCGTTTGATTAAATATGTAATAAGTGCTGCTGTTGTTGTATTAGTGCTTAGTCCTATATTTTTTAATAGAAAGACTTCGGGCGCCATGATGGCAAAACAAGAATACCAAGAGGAAATAGGACAAACGTCTCGAGACCAAATATGGACAGATCGTATGGTAGAATTCAAATCGTCTCCGTTGATAGGTGTGGGGTTTGGTGCCCATGGTGTGGGAGAAGACAAAGAGGTTAGTACAGTGGAAACTGGTGGGGGATGGATATCCATTCTTGCACAGACCGGAATTTTGGGTCTGGTTTTGGCTATAAGTATTATATTCAAAGCTTTCACGCCAATTAGAAAAATTAGGCAGGATAATTCCATGATGGTGATATATGCAGCTTATTTCTTCTTTATAGTTCACTCCATCGTGGAGGGATATATGTTTCAGGGTGGTTGGTATCTATGCCTCATTTTCTGGATGGTTATCGGTTTGCTGATAGAAAATAAACAGTATGGACCTATCATAAGGCGTTTGAAACAGGAAAACAAGTTGCCATATAATGTATAGGATTAATAAAAGAAAAATTTATATAGCTATTAGTATTTGTTTAATATTAATAGCGTTGTCAGAACTCATTCTACGTTTTTTCTTTGGCTTCTGTGATGCGGTATTATATCAGTCTTCGCCTGCCTATGAGTACATAGCGCAGCCGAATCAGCATCGCTATCGCTTTTTCTCTCATATTGATTACAATTCTTATTCTCAGAGAAGTGAAGAGCCGGATTCTACGAAAACGATTGTCCTTGGGTTAGGCGATTCGGTTATCTTTGGCGGAACCATGCTTGATCAGGATAGTATTGCCACAACCTTGTTCTCAAAAGAGACTGGAATGCAGATGCTGAATATATCGTCAGGTAGTTGGGGACCAGACAACTGTGCCGCTTATCTGAAGGAGAAAGGAACGTTTGGTGCCAAGGCGATGGTACTGGTTTGTAGCAGCCATGACGCTTTCGACATAATGAGCCATGTGCCTGTTGTTGGCATTTATCCGGAATATCCAGACGAACAGTATAAGCTTGCGATATGGGAAGTGATTGACAGATATCTGATTCCACGTATAAAAGGATGGATGGGAGAATCACAACTTGTCGATCCGGACGCACAAGTGGTGAAGAAAGTAAAGAATGAAGAACGAAGAGTGAAGAATTCAAATGATTTGAGGGATGAAGGAGTGGCTCAGAAATCTTTGAATTTTGAGCCAGGCTTTGACCTGCTCCTTCAGATATCAAAAGAGAAAAATATTCCTTTCTTCATATATCTTCATCCTGAAATGGGCGAGGTGGAAAGCAAAGAATATAAAGAAGGAGGTAAACTTATCATTGAGTGGGCAAAGGCTAATGATGTCAAGTTAGTAAATGGACTGGATGAAGGTGTCACGACCAGCATGTTCCGCGATGTGATTCATCTCAATGAAAAGGGGCAGAGAAACTTAGCTAACTCTCTCGAAAGATTGTTTACTATAAACAACGACGACAAATAATAAAATTTAAATTAGATGATGAAGTTGGTTCATTTACAGCCATTTATTCCTCATTATCGTGAAGAGTTTTTTTCTTTATTAGGAAAAAGGTTGAAAGAAAAGTGTGGGGGTAAAACCTTAGAGCAGAAGATATATACCTTTGAGAGGACGAAAGATGTGAAGTCGGCATCGTTCAATATGAGTGATATTGCTTGTGAGCATATACCAAGCAAGCTTTTCAAAGGTAAGCTGCTGGTGTACAATCCGTATAAGCTGCTTTGCAAGGAGAATGAAGTGCTGGTACTGATGCTTCATTTTGCCCATATCAGCACATGGTTGCTGCTGCTTACAAAAAGGTTACATCATAAAAAGATTATTCTTTGGGGACAGGGTATCTCTGTTCGACGATACCTTAAAGAGGAGAAAAAGCCAGACTGGAAACTGAAGTGGATGATTGCCTTAGCGGATGGTATCTGGTTCTACATGGATAAAGAAAAGAATCAATGGCAAAAGTATTTTCCTGATAAACCTATGGTGGCTCTCTGTAATACTTTGTCTGGCGTTGATGAAATGACTAAGTATCAGCCTGGTTTGACAAAAGAAGAATTAAAGGCTAAATATGGAGTCAAGCAAGATATTATCTTTATCTTCTGTGCCAGGTTTACTGCTGACCGCCGAGTAGATTTGCTTTTGGAAACAATCAAGCGATTGGATGATAAAAAGTATGGCTTTGTTATCATCGGTGCAGGTGAATCGAAACCTGATTTCTCAAAATATGATAATGTGTATGACTTTGGAGCAGTTTACGATACTGCCGTGAAACGTGAATTGTTTGCATTGGCTGATATTTATTTCCAACCAGGTTGGGTGGGATTGTCTATCGTTGAAGCAATGGCGTATGGTAAACCGATCTTTACTTTTGAACGTAGCGTAGAGATTTTGCAATGCGTAGAATACTCGTATATAAAAAATGGAGAAAACGGATTGATATTCAAGGATATTGATGATTGTCTTCATAAAATCAATTCGCTTTCTGCTTGCGACATCAAACGAATGGGGGATAAATCAAGAGATGATGTGGCGAAGCATCTGACTATCGAACAGATGGTTGATAATGCTATGGTTGTCGTAGATAAAGTATGTAAGACTAAGTAATATATATTGATATGAAAGATTTCAAAGATATAAAAATAGCAGTAGCTGGAACAGGCTACGTTGGTCTGAGTATAGCAATCCTGTTGTCTCAGCACCATCATGTAACAGCAGTAGATGTAATCCCTGAGAAGGTGGAGAAACTCAATAATAAGATTTCTCCCATCCAGGATGATTATATTGAGAAGTATTTGGCAGAGAAACCATTGAACTTGACTGCAACTCTCGATGGCAAGACTGCCTATAAGGATGCTGACTTCGTGGTGATTGCAGCACCAACCAATTATGACCCAGTAAAGAACTACTTCGATACAACCCATGTGGAAGAGGTTATCGACTTGGTATTATCGGTAAATCCTGATGCAGTGATGGTCATTAAGAGTACCATACCTGTAGGTTATACCCGCAGTCTTTACCTAAAGTATGCCAAGAAAGGAGTCAAGAAGTTCAATCTCCTTTTCTCACCGGAGTTCCTTCGTGAAAGTAAGGCGCTCTATGATAATCTTTACCCAAGCCGTATTATCGTAGGTTATCCAAAGATAATCGATCGTCCTGAGTTCGCAGAAGAGAACGAGGCCATCAATGCTGTAACAGATGTAGAGATGTTGAAAGAAGCTGCCAAGACATTTGCTGCACTCTTGCAGGAAGGTGCCATCAAGGAGAATATTGATACACTCTTTATGGGCATGAAGGAAGCTGAAGCAGTGAAGCTCTTTGCCAATACCTATCTGGCTTTGCGTGTAAGCTACTTCAACGAACTTGATACATACGCTGAGGTCAAAGGTCTTGATACCAAAGCTATCATAGAAGGTGTAGGTCTTGACCCACGTATTGGTACTCATTACAATAACCCAAGCTTCGGCTATGGTGGCTATTGCTTGCCAAAGGATACCAAGCAGCTCCTGGCAAACTATGCCGATGTTCCAGAGAATCTGATTGAGGCTATTGTAGAGAGCAATCGTACTCGCAAGGACTATATTGCAGATGCTGTTCTTCAGAAGGCTGGTTACTATAGTTATGTTGATGATAACAGCTATGATGCAAGCAAGGAGCACAACTGTGTGATTGGTGTCTATCGCTTGACTATGAAATCAAACAGTGATAACTTCCGCCAGTCTGCCATTCAGGGTATTATGAAGCGTATCAAGGCAAAGGGCGCAGAGGTTATCATCTATGAGCCAACATTGGAGGAGGGTAGTACTTTCTTTGGTAGTAGAGTAGAGAACAATCTTGATGTGTTCAAGGCACAGAGTCATGCAATCATCGCAAACCGCTATGATGCTTGTCTGGATGATGTAAAGGATAAGGTATATACACGAGATATTTTTAGAAGAGACTGATGAAAATCATTCATTATATTCCGAGTATCGACCGAACATGGGGTGGTACTTCTACTTATATGCAGGTGCTGGCAAAGCCATTGGGTGAACTGGCTGATGTGCATATCCTGACTCATGCTTCGGAGAATCCATTGCCAATGGAGAACTGTAAGGTGCATGATATTCCTCGTTTTCGTCCATTCTCAGGTGCTTGGAAGAAAGCGGTTGTTGGGCTGCTGAATAGCATAAAACCTGATGTCGTGCATATCAACTGTTGCTGGACTCCTGACTGTGCTATGATTCAGCGTTTGGCGCAGAAACGGGGATATAAGGTGGTGCTGACTCCGCATGGTATGCTGGAGCCTTGGATTATCAATCGTCATTACTGGACTCGGAAGGTTCCTGCACTATGGCTCTATCAAAGAGCTGCAATACAAAAGGCCGACTGCATTCAAGCTACGGCTGAAAGTGAGCGAGATAATCTTTTGAAGTTGGGTTATAACTCCAATATCAAGGTGGTTAAACTTGGTATTGATGCTGACGGCATTGAAATGAAGAAGTCTTGGAAGAAGACTCGCCAGATATTGTTCCTCTCTCGTGTGCATGTTAAGAAGGGTATCAATTTCCTCATTGAGGCTGCTGCTGAACTTCGCTCTGAACTGCAGGGGTATAAGATCATTGTGGCTGGTGAAGGTGATGCTACCTATGTTGCGGAAATGAAACAGATGATTTCTGATTGTGGTCTGCTGGATATCGTGCAGCTTATCGGTGGTGTGTATGGTGATGAGAAATGGCGTCTGTTCCTGACTTCTGATTTCTTTGTATTGCCTACTCATTCTGAGAATTTCGGTCTTGCCATTGCTGAGAGCCTTGCTTCTGGTACGCCTGTCATAACCACCGTGGGTACTCCATGGAATGATCTCAATTCATCAAACGCTGGTGCTTGGATAGAAATAGGTACTCAACCATTAGTAGAAACATTGAGAAGATTTCTCTCATTTTCTGATGAGGAATTGGAAACTATGGGCAAAAATGGGCGCAAGCTCATCGAAAACAAGTACTCGGCTAAGGTTATGGCAGAAGAAATGTTGGGGGTGTATAAAGGTTTATAGAATTTAAAGGAGATAAGGATATTGCTTCACAGAAACCATTAAGGTGGAGAAAGCTTATTTCTGAATATTTCTTGTAACTTGATGGATGACATAAATGGAATGGTTATCATTGTATAATATGATTAATTTACAATGAACGAAAATATTACAAGTTTTCTTGATGTTTATATGAGGAACCCTGATCCTCAGTATGCTGTTATGCTGACAGGGCGATGGGGATGTGGTAAAACTTTCTTTGTTAATCAATGGCTGAAAACTATTGAAGTGTCAGATGAAGATAGGGAAGAGGTTATTTATCTAAAGCCCATCTATGTGTCTGTTTATGGCATGTCTACGCTTGCGGAAATAAAGACTGAAATTGACAGGAAAGTTAATCCTTTCTACTATTCAAAGACTGCGAAGGTTCTTAAAACCGCTGCAAAGTTTGCAAGCAAGATTGTCTTCAAGACAGACCTTACGGTTGATGAAGACCGAGAAATAAAGGCTTCTGCATCAGGTTCTCTTGACATTATGAGTCTTTTTGAGTCTGGTTCCGAAGAAGTGAAAGGTACTCGTTTCATCGTCTTTGACGATATAGAGCGAACTTTTATACCGATGAACATTCTTTTAGGCTTCATTAATTTCTTTGTGGAACGTTGTAAGTTTCATGTCCTAATAATAGGTGATGAATCGAAATTGGAAGGTGATAACCAGAAGGTCTATTCAGATTTTAAGGAGAAGACTGTCGGAAGACAGTTTGAAATACTTCCCAATGTAGATGCCGCGCTTGACAGTTATATAGAGGATTACGGGTTTGACAAATTCATAAGGAAGGAGCGAGAGTATATAATCCGGTGCTTCAGAGCAACGACATATAACAATCTGCGCCTTCTGCGTCAGTGCCTCTATGATTTCAATGAGGTGCTGAGGGAATTTCATGAGAATAAAATTAGAGAAAATGAAGTGATATTCCATTGTCTTTTGTCTTCTTTCATTGCCGTATATGCCGAATATAACAATGCTGAGAATCATGATACAATAGCCAAATGGAATAGAACATTCCTTGAATATAATGCGAGTCTAAAGAAAGACGAGAACAATGTATGCTGTAAGATTGAAAAGAAATATAAGGAAATAAGCGAGGGTAATATTTATCCGACGACGTTCTATACCTTCGTCAATGAAATTGTGAGTTTTCTTACAAAGGGATGCAGCGTAAAAGGAACTATAGAGGCATTGTTCCCGACAAAGAGAATTAACCATACAATCCAGTCGAAATTTGACGGCTTCATTTATCTTCCTGATGACGAATTCAATAAAAGATATGATGAAGTTGAAAAGGATTTGCTTGACGGGAAAATTCAGGATGGGAACCAACTCGGAGCTGCTATAAGCTATCTTGGGTATTTTGATGCCATGCAGGTACATAGGCTGAGGGCGGAAACATTAAATAGTATAAAAGAATTGTTGAATGTCAGACTTTCACAGATAAACGACATGAAGGATTTGCTGAAGTTTAAAAGTTCTTTCTCTTATGGATACAATTATGTAAGGAGGTCTGCTGATAATGAACTGCCAACGAAAGCCTTATTAGAAGATTTTCAAAACGCAATAAGCATGCGCCTTTCTTCTTTATGTGATGAAAGGCAGACAATTTTGCGTAACCTTACTGATGAAAACGTCGGCATGTTATCTGAATTGGAAGATGAGAGTTATCCTGATCATAGTCGGCCATATAGTCTTGTTCCTGCATTTGAGAAAGAAAATGCAGCTATGTTGTTTGACGAAATATGCAGATTGAGCAACAAGGGTAGATATGAATTCCGTAATTTTCTTGAAATCCACTATAAACTTAGTGCAAGTGTGGATTGTTGGGAACAATACTTTAAGCCAGATGCTGAAATATTGGAACGCTTACTTGATATGTTGAAAGACATTTCACTGTCAAAGGGCGGCGTTGAAGGTCTGTCATATCGGGATTTAATAAAAACTCTTGAAAATGTGATAAATAGATGCTATGGAAGAAAATAAAATATTAGAACGTCATACTATAGGGCATGATGTAGATCACGCTAATACGGCGGATTGCTGACTCATTACGGCTCCTATAGTCTTGCGCCGAGGTGCGTGGGTTGGTAGCCGTGCATACCATTGGTATGGGAGTAGAAATAGGAGAGGGGGCTGTGGTAGGTGCTATGGCTTCTGTATATAAAAGTGTTGAACCTTGGACTGTCGTCGGTGGCAATCCGGCGAAGGTTGTCAAGAAAAGAACATTAAGGTAACTTCTTGTAATGTGGCTATACAAAAGAAACTTTCCTTAGAAGGTAAATTTGTAAGGAGGGTTTTTGATAGATAAAAATATAATTTGTAATATATGAGTAATACTATAACTGCAATCATCTTGACTAAAGATGAAGAGAAGCACATCGCTCGTTGCATCAAATCGCTCACTTCGTTTGTCAACGAAATATGGGAGATAGACTCTTTTTCTACTGATAAGACGCTGGAGATAGCGGAAGAACTTGGGGCTAAGACGGTGAAGTACCCGTTTGAGAATCAGGCTCAACAGTTCAACTGGTCTATCAGGAATTGTGAGATTGCCGGAGATTGGATTTGGCGTGTGGATGCTGATGAGTATATCTCAGAAGATTTAGGAAAAAAAGTTTCTAAAGCTATTGAAACTATCATTACTTCAGGAAAGACAATTTATGTGGATGGCGATCAAACGGATGAGAATTTGAATGATTTCTGGTATCGTTTTCTGGTGGATGCCAAGGTATATGAAATCAAAAAGAAATTTGGTTTTAATGATGGTAAAGTTAAGAAATACCTGATTGATACTGGGGCAAAATGGAGTAAAAAAATAAGGAGAGGTAATGATGCCACTTTATTGATCCAGCCATTGTGCATAAGTTTATACGAAGAAAGGAGGACTTATGCAGCATGACGTACGACTTGCAGACTTTGACGGAAAAGGCTTCAACAAAGGTGCAGGATTTATAAAGACTACCTTATGGTATTTCGTGAATGCTCTGATAGTTAGGGCTTCATGGAATCCATTTATGGGTATCAAGATAACTATGCTTCGTTTGTTCGGTGCAAAGATTGGTAAAGGTCTGGTGATTAAAAACGAGGTGAGAATCAAGTCACCTTGGAATTTGGTAGTTGGTGATGATTGCTGGTTAGGAGAGGGCTGCTGGATAGACAATTTGGATAAGGTTGTTATTGGCAGCAATGTCTGTATCTCGCAAGGTGCTTTGCTCCTTACTGGTAATCATGACTATACCATATCATCTATGCCTTATCGTAATGCTCCTATCTCTATTGAGGATGGGGCATGGATAGGGGCAAAGACTACTGTGTGCCCTGGTGTCACAGTTCATCGCAATGCTATATTGACAGTAGGCAGTGTGGCTACGAAAGATATGGATGAGAATTGTATATACCAAGGTAATCCTGCGGTGAAGATTAGAGAACGGAAACTGAGCGAATGATGAGAGAAAATGTTTTCTCTAATTATTGAAGTATGAAAAATGTAGAAAAAGAACTGTTTGATTTACTGAAGTTATCTCTTTGGTCTCGTTCTGATTCTTCCCTCCAGAAGTATACTGGGGAAGAAGGAACTGTAGCAGAGTGGTTGAGAGATTGTCAGTGGAAATCGTTACTTGAACTTTCAAAGGAGCAGTGTGTCTTTGGAATTTTAGCTGATGTCTTGGCGACATTTAAGGGAAATGTGGAAGTCTCAAGGGATGTTCTGTTGAACTGGATAGGTTTGGTTATGAAACTGGAACAGCGAAACATAAAGATGAACCGAATGGTTATTTCGCTTTTCGGAAAAATGAGAAGCTTAGGCTTGCATCCTGTGCTGATGAAAGGGCAGGCCTTTGCGCAAAACTATCCGAACCCTCTGCACAGGGCGTGTGGTGATATTGATCTCTATTTCAAGCAAGAGCATGATTGCGAAAAGGCTATCGACTGGGCTATCCGTGTGGGTGGTTATGCTCATCAGGGGAATGAAAGTGCTTGGGAGCATAAGCATTTTGCTGTTGACCTGAAGGGTTTTGAGGTGGAATTTCACTATCAGATGTGCAGGTTTGAAAACAAACGCTTACAGCGACGCTTGCAAAATATCATCAATCATGAGTTTGCAGCCAATGATCCTTATTATGTTCGAATAGAGGGAGAGGCGATAGAAACGGTTCCGCCTACTTTGTCTGTACTGCATCAGCTGATGCATATTACCCGTCATCTCTTAGAGGCTGGGGTAGGTATCCGTCAGATTTGTGACTTGGCAGTCTATGTGGATAGGCATTGTGATGAAATCAATGCTGATGTTCTCAGGCAATATGTAGAGGAGCTTCAATTAGATGAGGTAGCTGGGGCTTTAGGTTATATTTTAGTGGAAATGTTAGGTCTGAAAAAGGAGAAATGGCCTTTGGGGATTGTGGCTGATCATGCTGGGTTTATCATCCGTGAAATTTTCGATGGTGGTAATTTTGGGCGCCAGCGTACTGCTTTTCAACGTAATGAGAATGTATTTATTCGGAAATGGCATTCCATGACTTATTTTATCAAGCGCTGCTTGCTTTTCAGACATCTGCTTCCTGCTGAATCGAGAAGCTATCTTCTCAATAAATTCTTATTTAATGTTCATGTAAAACGGGATTGAAATTTGATTTTGTTTTTCTTTATCCCATATCTTTTTTTAACTTGACAATTATGAAAGTAACGATTATAACATCATGTTACAACCGTGAATTGACGATTCGTGGTTGTATAGAAAGTGTTTTGTCTCAGGACTATCCTGATATTGAGTATATCGTGGTGGATGGTGCTTCTAAGGACAATTCGCTGAATATTATCAATGAGTATAAGGACAAAATCTCGAAAATCATCTCTGAGCCTGACCATGGTATGTATGAAGCTATCAACAAGGGTATTCGTGCTGCTACGGGTGATGTGATTGGTTTGGTACATTCGGATGACTTCCTGTTCTCTAACCAGACGGTCTCGCATATCGTTCAGAGGTTTGAGGACACGCACGCTGACTTCCTGTATGGTGATGGCTTGTTTGTGAATCCGGAGAATACGGACAAGGTGGTGCGCAACTGGATAGGGGGTAGCTACCGCCTGTGGAAGGTTCGTCATGGCTGGTTGCCGCTGCACCCCACTTGCTACATCAAACGCAGTGCCATTGAGCGTAAAGGGCTGTATAACGAGAGCTATAAGATAGCCGCCGACTCGGACTTCCTCTTCCGCTATCTGCTTGGCGGCGAGTTGAGCGTCACTTATCTGCATGAATATATCGTGAGGATGCGCATGGGCGGACTGAGCACCGACTCGGCTCGAAGGAAGCAGATGTGGAAGGAGGATATCAGGATGTATCAGTCGCATGGCATGAATCCTACTTTTACAAAGATAGAGAAGATGCTGTGGAAGGTGCCACAGTTTATCGGTGCTAAATTCAAGTGATAGGCTCATTATTTGTGAATATACAGAACATCATAAACATCTTAAAATTAGAAAAGTAATGTGGTGGAAAATAATTTTAGGAGTAATAGGATTAGCTGTCGTTGGTTTTATTGGCATGGTCATCAAAATGGCTGTGACAGATGCAAAAGAAGAAACAAGGGATATTGAGAAGGCAAGTAAAAAGTAACTGATGTATACAGGCGAGCAGATACTTCTCCCATTTTTTGAACTACTTTTCGGTAATGGGGCTAAGTAGCCCGTTTTGTAGATTTATTGTGAATATATGATTTATGACGCAAAATACGAAAATCTGCCAACACTAGATAGTTTGGTAGAAGATTTGAAATATGTATTGTCTCGGCAACCAATCGTTCATTTAAATCCATTAGAGCGATTGGTACAGAAACGAAATTGTTTTGTTGTCACTCGCTTGATGAGTGGTCGATATTCTTTGAAGCCGAATATTGGCTGTAGTTGTGCATTATTTAGAGGAGAATCAACAGTGCATCCGACGTGTAAACCTGTTTTTTTTAGAAATTGGAAAGACAGATGCACCATTGAGAATATTAAAAGAAATGAACTTGAACTGTTGTTAAATTCCCATCCTATATACCAATTGTTTAAAGATGGTATTCAACTAACGGACAAGTTTCGTTTCGTTATGGAGAATCCATATGGCATAGCCATGTCATATGGATTTCCTACACAATTGTTATCTCTGACATCCGACATCGAAATTGCTTCATTCTTTGCTGTAACAAAATTTGATGAAACTGAACAACGATATAAGCCAATAGACAATTCTGATAACACAAAGACTGGAATACTCTATGTATTTAATCTAATGGCTCCATTTGGACTTATCCCAGGATTATCGACTGTTGGGCAGCAACCATTTGTTAGATCAGGTTTACAAAAAGAATTTGCTATTAATTTACCTAAAGATGTTGATTTCAAAGACCATCGATTTACTGTAGGATTTGTGTTTAAACATGATAATAATATATCACAAAGAATATATGACAGATTTCAGCATGGGAAAACGTTAAGACCACATGACGATATCCTTGCTCCTAAAGCTAAACAAATATTAGACAGCAAAGAAGTGTCTATTGCTGCATTGGAGCGAAATCTTCATCAGAATCCAGGTGATAGCAAACAAAGAATAGAGAAAGAGTTGAATGAAGGTGGAATAAATGTAGTAAATAAGCAGCATCCGTATTTCTCGAATGATGATTTGGCTTATATATACGATTCGCCAACCGACTACTGGTCTGATTTCTGCAAGGATATAGAATTTAGTGGCAGACACGCCAACGAACTTAAAGATATGTTGTTGAACGTACCTCTAAAGGACGAATATAGAAGATATTTTGAACCAAATCAATAAATGTAAATGAAAATACTACGAAATATCATAGTTACACTGTTGGGGATTGGTATTACATTCGGTTTGGCTATATGGCTAATATTGCTCGTTACCCCATGGATAATGGCTTTTTTCTATAAGCCAGAGAAAGAGGACTATCTTTCATCTCTCGGTACGTTTGGCGATAGTGCTGGACTTATGAATGCTTGTTTCTCTCTCTTAGCATTTGCCGCTGTGGTTATTACTTTTGTTATTCAAAACAGAAAAGATAACAACAATGAGAAACTTGCCCGAAAAAGCCAATTCGAAAATGTTTTCTTTAATATGACATCGACATTTGAAGAGATTGTTTCGCATCTTGTTTATAAAGAACCTGTGAAGGATATAGCAAATCCTCTTCTACAAAGTTCATTGTATCAATCCAACAAAGCAACAACAGCAATTGTTCCTAAAACAGAGAAGATATATCAAGGGCGGCAAATCTTCAGATACCTATATTTGGAAAAATTTGTGACTGGAGGTAATGGACAAGTGGTTAGAGGAATTAAAGGACTAGTTGAGACGAGTCCCGGAATCTCAATGAATGACATTAGGGAATACTTCTTTGATGGTACATTAGACCATTACTTTAGGTATGCTTATCGAATTGTGAAATATGTAAAAACCAGTAAACTTATTGACGATGATGAAAGAGAAGGATATGCTTCGATTTTTCGAGCTCAATTATCTTGCTTTGAACTTTTTGTATTATTCTTCAATTGTTTGGGAATGGATGAGAACAAGTTTAAGAATTTAGTTGAAGATTATCATTTATTCAATAACATTCGGACTGAATATTTCCCAGACATAGAACCATATAGCACATTATACTTAGATAAGGTAAACAGCGAAGATGGAAAAGAAAGAAACGGATTTGATGAAGAAGCAGAAAAGAAAGAATATAGCATTTCTGCGTTTAAGAAACCGCTAGAACGAAATATTACGCAAAGAATCCTTTGTTTTAAGCAGATATGGGAATTGAAATTATCTTTCTCAACGAGAAGAAAACCAATTAACGATGGGGAATAAAAAAGTTACTTGTCATACAATTTGATATTGTATGACGAGTCAAGAGGAGTTTGACCGAAATCCAATACTCTCCAACTTGGTTAACCGTCAATGCTGTTGGTCCTTCCAATTCATATACGATTCTTACAAAAACGAAATAAGAGTTTTAAATATTCTTTCTATGCTTGATGATGATATAATCATAAAAAATGGGACTCATAGATTTCTTGATTTTGAGACGATTTAAAAACTCTGTAACATAGTGTTGAATAAAAATGGAAAATATAGTTAGGCCTCGATTGAATGACTATCATGGGATTTTGCTTCTCCAAGATAAGGTTGATTTTGCCATTCCATTCTTGGACGAAGACATTCCATTGTATGTTGATCCTTTTTTATTGTGGAAATCTCCATCTCAAATGGATAACGGATTGCATGATTCTATCATACAAAATTTTAACCATTTGGGATATTTAGTAAGCCAAGGAAAAGGGAATGAAGCCACAGATTTGCTCATTAGACTTTCCGAATGTGAAGCCGTTGGACTTGGTACATCTAAAACAAGGAAAGGAAATCGTATTGGGGAAAAGGTTGCCAATGATATTCTAAAACTATTTAGCGATATTCCTAAGTTAAAGACCAATGGTTTTACTCACATAGAAGAGGTACAACTGTTGGTTGGACAAGTCGCAAAAGATAGAATCAGCGACATTGCTTGTAATCTTATTTCTTCGTTCCTTATTGATTATACAATACAGCGATGTGAAGAATACAAAATTCCAATGGTACAAGTCATCATAGAGTCCATATATGATTCAAAGTCACATACACTGAAAGCAGAAACGGTATTTCTTCCAGTAAATCCTAACACGAAACAGCCTATTTTGTTTGTTCCCAAACGATGGTTGCGCTTTTCTTCATGGATAGGAATGGACGATTACTTCTCAAACTATTATTCTGAGAATGTAGATAAGGGATTATTCTTCAAGGATAGAATAAAAATCATTGATTACAACAGGAATAATTATGATTTCGTGAAAGGGTATATTGAAGCGAAGGAGCGTTCATTTGTGGATTGCCATAATGACCCTTTATTTATGCAACTGCCATTGACTTCTGCAAAACGCAAAATGCGAGAGATTAGTAAACTTCCTACAGGAAAAACTGACAACGCCGACAAGAAATATGAAGAGTATGTGGTTCAATTGTTGGCTTCTTTGCTATATCCTCACTTAGATTTTGCGTGGGGACAAAGTCGAACTGATTCAGGAACTCAAATTAGAGACTTGGTGTTTTACAACAATCAGTCTATTCCCTTTTTCAAGGAACTATTTGACACTTATGGTTCTAAACAAATCGTTTTTGAATTGAAGAATGTTGAATCTTTGAATCGAGATAACGTAAACCAATTAAACAGATATTTGAATGACAACTTGGGAAAGTTTGGTGTCTTTGTCACACGGCACAAGCCTCCGAGAAACATTCAAAAACATTTGATTGATATATGGTCTGGTCAAAGAAAATGTATCATCGTCATTGATGATACAGACCTACAAATGATGACAGACATATTTGAAAACAAACAACGTATGCCTTATGAGGTTATCAAAAAGAAATATTGTGAGTTCATGAGAAAATGTCCAACTTAAATTATTATATGACAATGGAAACAAAGAAAGTATTAGATCAAGTAAGAACTTTAAAGTATGAGTTTCAAACCCTTTCTGGCAAGAAACCCAATGATGTGGTAAATGAGTTTAAGGTTAAATATGTCAATCAAACACTGACTGATGCCAATGCCGTTCTTGGTGAGGACAAACCATATAAAAACTTTGAGTTGTTCAGCGATGAAGAGTTGCCAACCAACAGCGATGTTTTGATGATATTGAGTTTATATTTAGATAGATTGGCAAAATAATGCAAAGAAAAGACGTCGAGAAATACAGTGAGCTTTATTCAAAGCTCTCTTCAATGAAATGAGACATCGCCTTGCTTTCTGCAAAGAAGCCCAATGAGACCGTAAATGAGTTCAAGTTGAAACTCATCAACAAGTTGTTGGCTCAAATAAACGAATTGATTGACAATTTCAAGCCAGAGGACGATTTTGATTCATTCGATCTTGAAACATTGCCAACAAACAGTGACGTATTGATGGTATTAAATCTTTATTTGAATGGAATGGATCGATTTAGAGACGCTAATTCCGTTGAAAAATTAGATGGTTTTGATTTTGGCAAAATGACAACAAGAGAATGGGATATTGGGGATTAACAATATTATATATAAAGAGTTCAAAAGTAGTGACAAATGTACCTTGCCGCTACTTCTAACAACATTTATTCCAATATAAAATCTATTATAGAATGGAGTGTCTCGTGAATAAGTTCTTTGTTGTCACAAACCCAAAGAAAAATTTTATGAACCCACAAAACATATAGGAACGAAGTAAATTCAATAAGGAGCAAACAGACATTATTGTTGCTGATATAGCTAATATAGTTAATGAGATTATTGAGATGTCAAATCGATGCTTGGACATTATATTAGTAGATGAGAATGTTCCAATACCATATCAACAAGTTAAGAAAAGCTTGAATAATGGCGATGTCAAAGAGTTCATCAGTCTGTTAAATAGTATCATGAGAATATCGCTCCAATGGTACCGCGCGGAGCGGATGCATGGTACCGCTTATAGCGGTCGGATGGTACCGGTACCAAACATACGCTACACACGCTGTTGAGCCATTATGTCAAAGAACGATAATTTGAACGGTACCACACTTCCGCTACGAAAAATCCGACAGCGTGAATCAGCGATACCAAAACACCGCTACAGATGGTACCAAATCGCCGATATTATCATATATTGGTATCAAGTTATCACTTTCTTATAATAGGGGGCACTTATGCAGACACTTTCAAAAGAAATTGAAAAAAGGATAGAGGATATTGTTTCTGTCCGTTTTTATAATCAAATAACACCATACGATGTTATTAGATGGCTATTTAATTTTGATGATGAAGATGTTGAATTGGCAGTTCAATTGTTGGAGCATGTGGTCTTCTTGCGTGATGACGATGTAAAAGGACGGCTTTATGAGCAGGTAAAGAAGTTACCTAAAGATAGGACAAAACATATAGTTCCTATAGGTAAGCCAGGGAAAAGTGGTGCTGCCATTTCTTACTGGATTCATGGATTGATGAGACGTAATGAATTGCGGAAAATGACATTCCATTCAAGCATTGAGGATTTTATTTCTTATAGAAACTCTGTGAAATGGGAGACTCTAAAAGATGTTGTTGTTTATGTGGATGATTTTATAGGTAGTGGTGGGTCAGTAGTAACAGCATTATCTATTGAAGAAAATATAGTGCGCCCAGAGGTGTTGAGTGATGCAAGCTCTGAAAGACTTTATGTTGTTACTGCAATAGTGATGGATAATGGCTATTCTAAGATTACTCAAGATATATCTGGGGCTGTTATCTTAGGAGACTTGCATTGTAAAGGATTTGATCCTCATAAAAAGGTATTTGGGAGTTATTTCAAGACTAAAGTGGTTCGAGAAATGTGCTATAAGTATGGAAAACAATTATTTAAAGATTTCCCTCTAGGTTTTGAAAATACTCAAAGTCTGGTGTTGATGCAGCATTCGTCGCCAAACAATACAGTTCCAGTATTATGGTCTGATAACCAATTTCAAGGTAGGAATTGGATTCCTTTGGTGCCTCGAAATAATCTCATGAAAATAGAACGGGCTTATACTGACAGAACTTCAGTTTACAGATGGTTGTCGTGTCTGAATAAAATCTTTGTTGGTGGAAGTGAATATGTAGATTTCAATTTGTTGTTTACAACGAGTAATTTCAATCTTGTCTTTATCTTGATATGTTTGATAAGGCGAAAAAGCGAAGCTTTCATTTACAATATCATGGGTATTTCATTAGTGGAAATGGATCGTCTATGGCAAGAAGGGATTGATAAGAAAATTTGGGATAGTAAGCACAATCCTACTTCATTGGCATTGAATGAATATAAAGATGCAATAAAAAGATATAAGATATTGAGAGATGAAGGAAAGCAAGAATTTCGGATTTGGGATGAAAAAGATAATATTTACATACCAGAGACTTTCAGGGGCGTGAAGTAAAATTATTAGCTGAATATGGGATTTGCATATTCGTATGTCTTTTGGACATACTTGATTTTAAACATCATTATACTAAGTATATCGAACATCAATGTTCGATATGCTCACTTGCGTGAGCAACTAACGTAATAATTTTATGGAACAAACTTGGGAGTCTCTTTTTACAGAACAAGCCAAGATAGAAGGGCATTCACAGCAATATATATCAGAATGTTTGGCCTATGCAGGTATCTTGCAAAGCCATAATGTTCCTGTTATCTTTGATAAGTGGCACTTTTTCTCATTCTTTCCTGATATCAAAAATGGGAGAATGGAAATGTTTTTATTGAATATAGGTTGTTACAAGAACTATAGTATAAGGAAGAAAACTGGTGGCATTAGAATGATAAGTGCTCCTTATTCAGACTTAAAGAGAGTGCAGAGGTGGGTTTACGAGAATATACTTCTTAAAGACTTGTCTTCCGTTTCTCCTTGTGCAGAAGGTTTTATTCCTAAGAATAAAGATGACATTAGAAATATTGTCACCAATGCTAGGAGGCATGCAAGAAGTAAATGGTTGATTAATGTTGATATACAGAATTTCTTTGATTCGATAAAATATGATTCGGTATGGGAATATTTCTCTAAATATGGCTATGAGGAAGAGGTGGTAGATGTTCTTGCAAAAATCTGTACATACCAATATAGGCTTCCTCAAGGTGCACCGACGAGTCCGATGCTTTCCAATTTGATTGTTCGGTCAATGGATGATGCTTTCGTAGAACTTGCCTGTAAGTGTAATTGTATTTATAGTAGATATGCTGATGATATAACCCTTTCTGGAAATTCTGGCAGCATCATGCCAAGTATGCATGATATCTATCAAATATTTTATGCTCATCATTTTCGTCCAAACAAGAAGAAAACGAAAATAAGTTTCTCCTGTGATAGGCAAATGGTTACCGGATTGACTATTACTGATGGAGTACATGTTCCGAAAAAATATCGCAAAGATGTTAGGAAGGAACTATATTGTTGCAAAAAGTTTGGAGCAGTTAGCCATATTGCTTATAGACACCCAGATCAGGGCATGTATAGATATTGGCTTTTGGGTAGAATCATGTTTATAAAATCTGTAGAGCCCGAGTGTGGACAAAAAATGCTTCAGGAATTTAATTCGATTAATTGGGGCATATAATGTATTTTTCGAGAGCTATTTGAGTACACAAGTGATATTTTCTAGTAATGGTAGCATAGATTGGGATTATCATAATATAAAAATGGCAAGGTTAAGACAGAAAAGTGTATGTTGATACTATAACTTGGAAAAGCTTTGGGCTATGAAAGCAACTATTAGAACATTTCAATCAGGATGTGGCGATTGTATTTTCCTGATTTTAGAGGATGAAATGAGTGGTGAAAGTTTTCACATCATGATTGACTGTGGAGTATTTACGACAGAAATCAAGACGTTTGTAGTTCAAAAACTTGAACTAAGGCTTGATTTGCTTATTGTAACTCACTACGATGATGACCATATAGCGGGCATCATTAAGATGCTTTCTGAGTTAGAAAAATTAGAAATAGGGAAGATATTATTCAACTGTTTTCAGGATTATGAAGAAAATGCAACTGTCGAGATTCCATCCGAGGATAAGGATCTGTTAGACAAATATGTTACAAACATACATCTGTTATCCAATCCAAACAATACAAAAATCAGTGCTCCTCAGGCTGCGCTTCTCAGTCTGTTGTTGAAATCAAATGACAAATGGTTTAAAGCGTGGAACAGGAAAATACTTATAGAAGGAGACACTATAAATGTTGGGAACGATATAAAATGGGGGCAGTTCCTCGTTTTATCTCCGTCAAGTGAAGCATGGGATAATCTGAAAGATTACTTTGTAAGGGAATATGTGAAATGTGTTCACTCAAGGCCACCACAAGGAGCATTTGAAAATCAATATGCTTATTGGGAGATGCTTTTAAGAATAGCTGCATTGAAGCCACAAATAAAAAAGATGATACCAATAAGTTCATCTATGATAAGCAAATCGTTCTTACAGAAAAAAGCAGCTGCAAATCCGAATGAGGTTGGTATTACCTCACCCAACAAAGCGTCATTGGCCTTGGTATGGGAGTTCAATGGAAAGAGAATATTATTGGGTGGTGATGCTATTGCCTCTCAATTGTATGAAGCGATAAAGAAGCACTACGACGGTAATCATATTTTGTTTGAAGCTATCAAGATACCGCATCATGGAAGCAAAAACAATATGAGTAATGAACTTTCCCTACTAGTTGACTCTGAACACTATTTCCTAACTGGAGGAAAGAAAGATGAAGGCCCTAACTATGAAACGTTGGCGAAAATCATACTTCATCCTATTGAGGATGGAATTCAATCTCACACGGTTCATTATAATAGAATACTGAACCTTACCGAACTTCAATGTTTGATAAAAGATGAATATAAAGAACTCTTAGAAAGCTGTAAGGCAAAACTAACCAATGAAAATGAATACACATTTGAATATTGAGGATGTTGCTGGAAGCATTGTGGTTCCTGTCAGGTGCGGAAGTGAAAGAGGAACAGCCTTCTTCATTTCACCAACGAAATTGCTGACAGCATTTCATGTTGTAGCAGAATATGTTGCTGACGATAGTGATATATTTATAAGTGTAAATGGCATAACTGCGGAATGCACTTGTGAGGAACTGGCAAAAGGTAGGGACATAGCTATACTTACATGTGTTTCCTATAAAAATGAGTGCTCTCCTTATCCATTATTGGCTTCTGATTGCAAAAAGGGGCAAGTCTTGTCCGTTGTTGGCTATCCTGAGGAATTAGGTAACGGCGTAGATGCCTTTTCGTTCTCTGTGGTGAATGTCCGTACCATAACAAGCATTCCAAATCAGTTTGATATTGTTGTCAGGAGAATAGATTCTTTTGTATTGTCTATCTATATGGGGATGTCGGGGGCTCCTGTTATCAATGATTTTGGTTCTGTAGTGGGGGTCGTAACAGATGAACTTTATAACTCTTTAGGATACACCTCCATTCTTTCCGTTATGGAAAATCTGGCAGAAAAAGGTATCAAGTATGAAAATAACGCTGACTTGGAGGATACATCTGATTTCGGACTTGGAAAATGTTTCAAGTATATCTTGGAAGCGCAGGAACAGGCAGGAAGTAGATATTCACATGATTTACAAGTTGATGATTATGATACCGAAAGGATAATATCGAGGTTTGCTGGTATCGGATTTGATGATGACTTGGAGATAATTGCAAATGACTATAAGAAATTTTCAGAATCAACAAGGGAGGCAAAGAAAAAGGCTGAAATTGAAAAGTTCAAAAAACAACATATTGAAAATAATATTATATCGAATAAATTTGTTGAAGGACTGTATCAGTTGAAGATTTTAAGAGACAAGTCATATCCTGACTCCTCAGTGCATTTGTTTACAGCAAAAGAAAGAGAACAAATATCTGATATAATTTCCAAGGCAAAGCAATATCTTCGGATGCAAAAGTATCTGAACGAAAAGGGGTTGGCTATCGTTGGTGATGCAGGATGTGGCAAGACTTTCACTTTGTGTAAGATTTCCGAAAAGTTGTGTAAGAAGGAAAATGTTTATTTGCTTTTTGGTACCGATTTTTCTGGCAGTGAAATGCCTTTAGAAACCATTTTGAGAAAATTAAAATGGAAACAGCCTAATTCCTTTGAATTGCTCAATGATAAAATGCAGGAAGAAGGGAAATTCGCTATATTTATTATTGATGCCATCAACGAAGGCGCAGGAATGTATTTTTGGCAAGAGAAACTTCCAACTCTGTTGAATCAAATTAGAAAATGGAGCCGAATTAAAATCATTGTATCCATCAGAAAACAAGCTGTGCAGACTGATGTCCTGAATGAAACTATAAAAGGTTTTACAAGATTATCGATTCCTGGGTTTAGAGATGTAAGAGAAGCTGTGAAGAAATTTTTCGAACATTATAATGTCGATAAAGAAATTGATGATTTTAATCAGATACAGTCATTCAGCAATCCTTTGTTCTTGAAAATTTTTTGCGAAGCCTATAGTGAAGCGTACTATAGAGATTCTGAATCTCCTAATATCATAGAAATATACAATAGCTATATATACAAGCGAAACCATGTTGTCTCTATAGGGGCTGATGCAGACCCTCGTATGAATTTCACAAAATGCCTTTTAGAGAGAATTGCATATTATTCTTTGTGGAATCTACAATGTGGTGACATACCAAGAGAAAAAGCAAAATCTTACTCGTATCGTCTGTGCCCATACAGAATGTGGAGCAAGGATTTACTTAACAATACTCTCAAGGCAAATTTGCTGATGGAATACAAAACGTATGATGGGGGTGAGTGGATAACTTTTGAATATGACAGTATGGGAGACTATTTGAAAGCAGATGTTCTTCTGAGACATAAGGTTGACGATTATTCAAAACTAAAGTTTCTATGCCGACTTGTTGATTTTACTGCGGCAGAATACCAAATAAGCATAGATAATACGAAAATATTCAACTTCATAAAGGCATTTCTGTCTATTTGGAATCCTCCTGTGGAATTATGGCATCATAAAGAGATTATTAATGGTAAATTGACGGATTTGTTTATCGAAAGTTTGGCTCTCAGAAATGTTGCAAATGACCTTATGCAAACAGACGAAACAATAATGGAGGATATTTTGGATGCTAATCCTAATTATCTACAGCCAGATGTATTCATTAATTTGTTGGAAAACCATAATGAATCTGTGATAAGCGAGTTTCATGGTAAATTACTCTCGATGAGGATGGGTGAAAGAGATACTATATGGTCTGCATCTGCAAATTCTTTCTATTATATAGATGATGAGTTGAAGCGATTATGGAACAATAATGGAATCAACAAGAAGTCATTGCTTGTTTTTGAAGTCTGGCTATTAAGTGCTTCTTACCCAAGTGTGCGTTTCCCAGCATTAAGGCATATTGTAAATCAGTTAGAAAAGACTGATTCTGTAGATGAAGTATTATACATAATGAGTGTATTTAAAAATGTGAATGACCCTTATGTTTTGCAAGGTTTGTATGCTGCCATTTACGGATATATAGTAAGAAAAAGAAACAGTAATTTGTCCATCAGTAGTATGATTGTCGAATCTTTTTATTCGAAACACGGTCAAGCTCCTCATGATTTCGTTTTACGTCATTGGACGCTGAAAATATTGGAATGGCAGTGGCATCTTTCTTGTGACGATACATATTGGAAAGCAGCTCAACCTCCATATGATCCATCTATCAGTAATCCTTATGAAAATATTCCAAACGAAGATATTCCAGAAGATTTCTTCGGGACAAATCATGGCGCAGATAGTTTGCATCGTTCCTTGTTTGTATGGGATTTCTATCGTTACACTATGGGGGGAAATACATCTGACAACTTGGACAAGTTTATAGGAAAAGATGACAAGCATATTTCCATCAAGGATACGGCAAAAGCCATTGCGTTACTGATAAAAAACAAATATGGATGGAATGAGGCTTTGGATGAGTATGATAGCAATGTGCCATACGAATCAGGGCATTATCATAGAACGGAACGAATAGGAAAGAAATACCAATGGATTGGTTTGAGCGAGGTATATGCCTATCTGTTAGATACCTGTAAACTTTGCAGAGACCGATGGTCGCAAAAAATTTTTTTTTAGGGCAGTTAACTATCCTTGGTTAGTTTCTAATCGTATTTATCTGGATCCTTCTTTAAGAGAAAATGATACCTTGGACGATGTAGTCAAAGGTCTTTTTGATGAGTATCCAAAAGATTCTACTATAGAGCAGAACATAAAATCTTGGATTGATGATGAAAAATGTATGCCACCATTTGATCCTATTCAAATTGATCGTGACGGGGGTGAGTGGGTTGTACTTCAAGGATATGATACAAGAAAAGAAAATGATGATGTTGAAAAAGAACAAACACGAGAACGTTTCTTGTATTATAACACTTGTCTTGTGGATTTGAAAAACAAAACAATTTTTGCTGAATGGGCAAAGACTGCCAATTTTTATGGAAGATGGATGCCTGAATCAACCGGGTCTATTGATTTTCTATGGAATGACTATCCATGGGCAAACACATACACGTCTTCTATATATGAGGATGGGTATGTTGATGAGAAGATACCATGTGATGTAGAATTGACATACGAAGCAGAGTTGCAGGAGGATTTTAGAGGTATTCAAAGTGAAGAAAATATTGCATCGACAGTTTATGCTCCATGTCGTGATATAATGGAATCTCTTGGACTTTACACGGCAGAGCGTGGTATCGTAAGAAAGAGTGATAATGGAGAAATTGTGGCTATAAACAGATTGGTTTTAGGTGAGAGTTTCCATGGACTACTCATCAAGAGAACATTTCTTAATGAATACTTAAAAAAGCAAAGGAAATGTCTATTTTATTGTCTTCTCGGAGAAAAGAACCTTATCTCTGCTCCACATTATCAAATTCTAGTTAGAAATGATTTGACAGGAGCGGCTTTGTATATAGAAAATGATGTTGTAGAAATGATACAGCCATTGAGATTTGAGCCAAGAGAAGAACCTGAAAAAGAGCCTGAAGGTGAAGATGAATATGGTTTAGGGATGCCAATTGAAAAATGGTTAGCCATGCCCAAGCAAAGTTCAAGTGCTATCATTGACAGATTAAAAGAATTGGCTGAATTGTCAAAACAAAATGGAGCAAAAGAATAATAAAACTATATTGATATATTCATTCAAACAATGAACCTTTTTCCTGACTTCGTCACTTTTTAAGACATGCTTGTAAATGCTTGATAATCAAGAATTATTCTTATTGCATTGAGTGACGCGCAAAAAGACGGGTAAAATAACAAGCTCGCCCCTATACGAGAAAAGACCTGATTTTTTGCATTCTTGCCGAGAAATATTAGATGATTTGTATTTCTTGGGTTTAACTCCCGATAACAGCTCCTAAAGAAGCAACTTTAAAAAATTTACATACATATTTAGACTTAAAGATTTAGATATTTTGGGTAGCAAGGCGGAGCTTGCCGCGCTGCCGGAGGGCAAACTGCTCATTAACACAATTAATGCTCATTCGTACAACACGGCGCGTAAGGATGGACTGTTCGCTGAGGCGCTGACAAACGGTGATGTGCTCATTCCGGATGGGGTGAGCATCGTGAAGGCGTGCAGATGGATAAAGGCGAAGAGCCTGCCGAAGGAAAGAATAGCAGGATGGGATTTGTTTTCTTTCGAGATGGAAAATCTCGAAAGAAAACAATGTGGAATGTTGCGCACGGCTCGTAGAGACGCTTGCCAGAGCAAGAATGTTGAATGTGGAGCTAATAATTCTTCATTGGACAATTCACGATCGGCTTCAGCCGACAATTCTTGTTCAGGCAAGCGTCTCTACGAGCCGAGCGCAAAACTCAAAATTCAAAACTCAAAATTCCGTGAGCGTCCGCTCACGGTAATGTTCATGGGCAGCTCGCAGAAGGTGCTTGACCTTATTGTGAAGCGGGCGGCTGAGGTATACCCGCACTTGAAGATCGTGACCTACTCGCCGCCGTACAAGCCGGACTTCTCGGAGGAGGACAACAAGGCGATTGTGGAGGCGATAAATGCGGCTGACCCCGACCTGCTGTGGATAGGCATGACGGCGCCGAAGCAGGAGAAGTGGACCTACTCGCATTGGAACGAACTCAATATTCATTGTCATGTGGGCACCATCGGTGCTGTGTTCGACTTCTTCGCCGGCACCGTGGAGCGTGCGCCGATATGGTGGCAGCGTCACGGACTGGAGTGGCTCTACCGACTGCTGAAGGAGCCGAAGCGCATGTGGCGCCGATATATCATCGGCAACACGCTGTTCCTTTGGAATATGCTGAAAGAGAAGGTATAGGGATAAACCTATGGGGCACGCAAGATTGTTGTGGTTTTATTTCTTATTTCGCCTGCTTTACAAATCGTGATATTTGTGTATACATTACTCGCCAAAGCTTTTGGTGGAGGCTTAACTAAAAAACGAAGGATATGATACAGAAAAGAACAAAAGGATGGCAAGAACAGCCATTGTGGCGGCGTGTTTGGTCTGACTGGCGAAGCCCATGCCGCCGAAGTATGTCGATGCAACCAACTTTGTGGACGGACTCTGCGCAATTGCGACGAAGGTGGACGGGATGGTCGCAGACTGGCATTTCATGGACACGGGACTGCGTGAAGTGTATCCTTCCATCAAGACATATCCGAAGCAGGTGGGCGGCAAGAACTACACCATAGCTCCTCTCCGCGAGAATCGCAGGGCGGTCTATGTGGCAGAAAATGCCTTCAGCGGCGCCTGGGGCTACCTCGGCGCCGACGGGCGGATGGTCATACAGCCGCAATATAGCTCTGCACGCTCTTTCTCGAGCGGTCTTGCCCTCGTTTCGAAGGGCGACTTCGGCGACGACTTCTTTTTCATAGACCTCGGCGGTATGAAGCGGTTTGAGCCGAAGAAGACGAATCCCAATCTCGTCGATCCACAGGCGGTGAGCGACTATGCGCCGCGTCTGGGGATCTGTACCGTGGCTCCAATGCAGAACGACAACGACGAGGACGACGGATACTACGCCCACTATTATAGCGCCAGCGGCAATTCTTGTGGCAAGGCTCTTTGGGGAACGCCATTTTTTAAGTCAAACGCTTATGCCCGTAAGTTCGTCGATGGCGAGGAGCGCACCTGCATAGTGACGGGGAGCAGCGGTGCAGGCGACGTGGAAGTCGGAGCGGTGTCTGAGGTCGACTTCCATATTGCACAGTGGGGCACGCCGTGGGTGGACGATGGCGGCGTCATGCACTATTCGGCACAGCTGACGGACAACGGAATCGGCGTCGGTTCACAGTATCCTATGAGCTGGGAAGTAGGCGATTTCTCTGCCGACGGCTATGCTACGGCCTCAATCATGAGTCCCAACGGGATGATGAAGTTCACGGGCATTATTAACCGCCAAGGCATCTTTGTGGTAGTCTATCAGATAGAGGGCGGAGAGGAATAGCTCATGTGTCACCATTCTGACACTTTATTGACATTCAAAATTATTGCTGTCCGCTGGATAGTATCAGTCATTCTGATAAAGACAAGCGGAAACCTTAAGGTTGCATTATAACCTTTTGGTTTCCGCTTTTTTATTAGATCAGTTAAGAAGGATTGCTATGCTTCAGCCTATTTTAAGCTAAACTTAAGCGTCTGCACATCACGGCTGTTGGGGCCGACCATGATGTTGAAGTCGCCTGGCTCACACTTATACTCGAGCTGCTGGTTGTAGAACATCAGATCATCGGGAGTAACGGTAAAGCTCACCGTCTTGGTCTCGCCCTTTTTCAAGTTTATACGCTTGAAGCCTTTTAATTCTTTCACGGGGCGTGACAAGCTGCCAACAAGGTCGCGAACATACAGCTGTACCACCTCGTCGGCATCGCGATTGCCAGTGTTGGTGACGTCAACCGTGAGGGTCAGGCTGCCACCCATCGTGAGGGTGTCGGATGAGAGTCGGGGTTTGCCATAGCTAAACGTGACATAAGACAGACCATAGCCGAAGGGGAATAGCGGATCGTTGTCGATGTCGAGGTAGTTGCTTCGGAACTTTGAGAACCACTTGCCTTCCTCAAGCGGACGACCTGTGTTGAGGTGGTTATAGTAGAGCGGAATCTGTCCCACGCTCTTGGGCATGGTGGCGGTTAGCTTGCCGCTCGGACATTTGTCGCCAAAGAGCACGTCACAGATAGCATCTGCCGTTTCGCATCCTCCAAACCACACATTGAGAATGGCATCAAAGTTGTCGTTCTCCCATGTCATCACCGTTGGACGGCCAGAGAAGTTGAGTAGCACGATGGGCTTGCCAAGCTTCTTCAGGGCGGCGAGCATGTCGCGCTGGGCATCGGGCATGTCAAGGCTGCTGCGGCTGCAACACTCGCCGCTCATCTCCGACGACTCGCCCACGGCAGCCACGATGACATCAGCATTGCGTGACACGGCGATGGCCTCATCGAGAATCTCCTTGTCGGAACGTTTGTCGCGCTCAGATATTCCTGCATTAGCCTCAAGCTTGGTATCGTGCATGAAGTTGGAGCCTCTGGCATACAGCACCTCTGCCTTGTCGCCCACAGCCTCTTTCATGGCTTGCAGCAGCGTTTTGTTCTCATCGAAGCGAGCAACCAGGCTCCATGTGCCCGACATATTGCGCTTGCTGTTGCCCAACGGACCGACAAGGGCTATGCGTCCCTTTTTCTGCAAGGGCAGTATCTTGCCATCGTTCTTTAGAAGGACGAATGTCTCGGCGGCAATGTTGCGGGCCTCCGCGCGGTGGGCTGGAGTGAAGATCTCTTTCTTGGCACGCTTCTCGTTGCAATAGCGATAAGGGTCGGCAAAGAGTCCGAGCTTCCACTTGGCCTCCAAGACGCGTCGGCAGGCGGCGTTGACAGCGGCTTCAGACACCTTGCCTTCGGCTATCGACTGAGCCAACGTGCCACGATAACCGTCAGACATCATGTCCATGTCGGTACCGGCGTTCAGGGCAAGTGCCGACACGGTCTTGAGATCGCCCAAACCGTGGTCCATCATCTCGGCGATGGCAGTATAGTCGGTCACGACCATTCCCTTGAAGCCCCACATGCCACGCAGCACATCGGTAAGCAGCCAGCGGTTGGCGGTGGACGGTATGCCCTCGAAGGTGTTGAAGGAGGTCATTACGCTCATGGCGCCTGCATCGACGGCGGCCTTGTAGGGAGGCATGTAATAGTTGAACATGCGCCAGCGGCTCATGTCGACCGTGTTATAATCGCGCCCCGCCTCAGAGCCACCGTAAAGAGCAAAATGTTTGATGCATGCCATCACTGTGTTAGGTGCCGACAGATCGGTGCCTTGATAGCCTTCAACCATGGCGCGGGCGACCTGTGAGCCTAAGTAAGGATCCTCACCACTGCCCTCGGCCATGCGTCCCCAGCGCGGGTCTACACAAATGTCGAGCATGGGCGAGAAGGTCCAGTTTAAGCCGTCGGCCGATGCCTCTTGTGCCGCTATCTGTGCGCTGCGCTTTATGGCCTGCATATCCCATGAGCAAGAGAGCGAGAAGGGAATGGGGAACACCGTCTCGTAGCCATGGATAACGTCCATGCCGAACAGCAACGGAATCTTCAGGCGGCTTTGCTCCACCGCTATCTTCTGCATGTCGCGTATGTTCTTCACGCCTTTAAGGTTGAACAGTCCGCCCACTTCGCCGCGCGTTATCTTTCCGGCGATGTCGCTGCTTTTGGCCTGTCCAGTAACGATTGTTCCAGTGACGGAGAGGTTTAGCTGTCCGATTTTCTCCTGTAGTGTCATCTTAGCCATCAGGTCATCGATAAACTGGTTCATCTTGCCTTCGTCGGCTGCGTGTGTCTTGGCCTGCATGCTGCACAAGGGCAGCAATGCCAATGATGCCAATGCTAAAAAAAATCTGATTTTCATAAGTGTGTGATAAAAACGAATTAAAGGTGGGCCGATGCGACTCTTCATGTCGGCCCTGTGTGTAGGGCGGCTGTGGCACACTGACTTCGTAGAGCAGGTTGTCGATGTTGTGCACAAAGTTAGTATAAAACTATTAGAAAGAAGATAAATTCCTTTGGTTTAACACTAACTTGTGTTTAACGACATGTATAAATCTTTGCGTATTGCACATGAATAACTTCTTATGTGTGAAACAAACTTACACTGGTATGGACTATATCTTGCAATTCCATTAACTTTAGCAATGTAGATGGGAAGGTTTACAGCGCTTTCATATTTTGTAGACTTTTTCATAACTGTATCTTTAATGTCTGCGGCAAAAGTATTATGAAGGTGTTCCAATTATTAGCACAGGTTGAAAAAACTTCTGTTTTTGTGAGTTTTTACAAGAAACATTTAACCTGTATTGATAATTGGGTCAGCACGTCAATATCTTTGCCGGCAAATAACGATAAAAACATGAAATATGACATTGTACGAATTATTGCACAAGGTATCGTTTGACGAGATTGCGCCATTCTTGTCGAAAAGCTATGACGCAGGCAGAAGATGTGATTATTTAAAGGAACTCATTGAGAAATATGATTTAGCGAAGGGCCTCAACCAACACAATAGTATAATAAGCATAAGTGCCTCACCAAAGCATCCTCTCCAGCCACAAGAATTTGAAACCTTGCAACGTTTGTTGTACAGAAGTGTCAGTGAACCGCAGTTTTGCTTGAAAGCAGATGATACGCTTGGCGAGGACTTGCGGATAGATTTCGCATTTTACAGTATGTAATTTAAGGATAAGGTTAAACGACATTTTAAATCAAAATTATAATATGCTCTACTTGAGCGAGAAGACCGACAACTGGAATGAAGGGTTAAACCCGGAGCTGACTTCCGACATGCATCTCATATATCCGTTCCACAATCTCTATGTACATACATGCTTCTCAATCTTTGACCTTTTATGGGTGCGCGATTTTAATGTGGAAATCTCTGTAGAATACGATTATGCAACATATAAGGAGTGATTTTTTAGCATGGATGTAATGACTAAAATTTTTTGTAACTTTGGTGCACACCAACACTACATGCGCTCTCTTCCGTTGCATCTCTCACAGAAAGAGCTTTGTTCTTGCAACGAATATGCCGACTTCGAACTTACGCTTCGTCCCACCTACGACTTCATAATGGAGTTGCAAAGATATGGGACGATGATAGAAGTGATGGAACCACAGTCGCTAAGGCAGACCATGAAATGTTGTATAAGCGATCTGGGTGAATTGTATAAAAACGATTAATTGTCAAACTAAATAATATTTATCTCTCTATTTAAGATCTTATCTATGGATAGATAAATCTCTTCTTCGGTTTCGTAAGGAATAATTGTAAAATATGCATTACCATTCAGCATAGCAGATATGTTTGATTTTCTTTTATCGTAGAAAATGTAAACGGGTATGTTATGCGCTTCGGCATAGGCCAACTCGTAACCCACGCCATGGGATGGGCAGGTGCATTCTGCTATTACGAGGTCGCAGCTTTTCAACCACTCGGTATCTCTCTCGTAGATATGTACATCAATTTCTTTTGTTTGAGCCTTCAAACTCATATTCGATTTTCCAATGTGTTCAGTGAGCACTATATCCGTCTTCTTTATATAATTGATAATCTTCTGATACAAAGCTGCATCAACCCGACCACCTCGGATTGAACCTGCAAAATATACTTTCTTGTTCATGTTGTTTGTTATTTGTTTAATTTTTATGGATAACTATTATTCTGATATGTTTTAAGGAGGTAAAATTGTAATGTTACTGATTACCTGTGGTCTACCTTTTACGAATGTAAAGTTAATAAAAGTCTTGATTTTTTACGTCATAAACTTGACTTTTATATTGTTCTTTAACCCTTTTCGTGCTATAATCCATTTGTATAGTTGTGATTGGTTTTGCCAATGCACGACTACTTATTCGTTATTATCGTTATAAGATAGATTTCCCTCAAAATTAAGTGTCTCGTGCGGTACGCTGTTAGGCTTGTTAGCCTGCGTAGTTCAGTCACTATTGTTGTCGCTGAAACATCGCCGATGATGATCCGCCACATATGCCAAAATGTTTTGGCTCCAGACTTGCGGTTTCGAAAATTTTGCGTATATTTGCGGTATAACCAATTAAATAATTAGATTATGCTTATCGAATTTACAATATTTGGAGCCTTGTTCTTTGTTTGCGTAGCCATTCGTTTTTTAGGCGAGAGTATACGTGATGAAACGAAACGTAGTAGCGTTGCCCGTAGAATTGAGCGAGAGGCAAAGAGGCGCGAATTGGAGTTAAAACGTGCAAAATTAAAAGCAAAAAAAGAAGAAAATGCTCGCAAATGGAAAGAATTTAATAAAGCTTACAAGGAAATATTAAAGGGCAATTACTAAAATTCATATTTTTTCAGGGCTTATATAAACAACATTCTTATTATGAAAAGATTAGAAATGAACGAATTGAAAGCAAAGATAAAGTCTCTTGCTGAGCGTAACCGTTTAGCAAGAACCGACGAAGAGCGTGCCGCCGTAGCTGCAGAGATGAGCACTCTAAAAAGTGAGAACGAACAGGCTTTCACCGAAGCTTTGGAAGCTCTTATTAAAACTACAGCAGATGACATCCAGGAGCTGCACAGCTGACACATTTAAAATACTAACAGAATGTCCGGAGTACCGTCCGAGTCTCCGCAACGCCCATAAACGAATTATGGTCGAAGTTCCTTTGTGTAAAGGAATTTCGACCATTTGTAGTTGCGGAGGCAGGATTGAGCTGCTATTGCTGATATATTCTACCCTCTTGAGGCAATAGCTTTGGTTATACATTATTGCATTATTAATGGTCTCTATTCTGTCCATATTGCAGGACCATGTCAAGCCTCGCACCAAGTTCAGCATTGACATTTTTTAAATCTTCTATGCGCTGGTTTTTCTCCTCTATGAGCATTTTCAGAGCTTTTACCTCAGCCTTTAACGACGTCACATCGGTATTTACATAGCTACTATTAACCACATTATAGTGTCCGTTTATAGTAGGTACGTCCGACGTACCGTCCGACTTTATTAAGATGTCTTCTATTGAACATCCTAAGACCTCAGCCATTCTCACCAATGTTGAGACTTTGACATCTGGTCGAGCATCAAAGTATGTTATAGTATTGTGCGTCTTCGCTCCCCAAAGACTCTTGCTAAACTCACCAATACTAATACCTGCTCGCTCAAGCAGTTCTCTCACTCTTTCGCTTTTTACCGTATTATTTTCGTACCTCATGCTTAATAAAGGTTAAATCCTACTTTGTTAAGGATTAAAATCTCAATAAAGTAGGTGTTTGTCCATTTTTGTTTATATCTTTGCAGCAAAGTTAGACACTAAAAACGACATAAACAAACAAATGGAACAGATTTTCAATTCATTGGCCCCGGAGGGTTACTTCGCTAACCTGACGAAAAAAGAGAAGGGTAAATTTCTCAGATACCTGATGGTTACATACGATTTGAACTATAACACCATCCGGCGTAAGCTATCTGGAGTCGCAGCTTACCAGCTTAACACTCTCGAGCGCATGGCTTGCACTGAGGCTATAAAAAAGGAGGACTTGTGGCGATACTAAAATTTTTGGAGTTTTTCGTTACACCAGACGGCTTTGTTTACTACAAGAAGCCTGGCGAAGAGTCCAAGCGACTCACCAAGTTCAATACCGATATTGTTGACGAGCTGCGCAATGTCATCAAGACGAGGTTCCCAGAGGGATACGCAGCACTTGCTAAGCTATATCGCCGTAATACCTTCAAAATGGTTGAACGTTTTATACGCTGCAACTTTGGCGAGCACGACCTACTGACTCAAGACATCGAGCACGATATCTTGCACTTCGAGGAGGTTAGATGCCCTCTACGTGGTATCTGTGAATACGAGCGAGTAATATGTCGCCCTAAGACCATGGTCAACCTCTCTAAATGCGAACGTGAGATTGCCGACCTCTACCTCGAGGGGCTTACTTTTACGCAGATCGCCGAACGGCTCGGCAAAAATGCACATACTGTCAAAGTGCAGCTCATGCGCATCAAGGTCAAATGTGGCGTTAGTCATTGTCGCGATATCATTAGAGTCTTACGTCTTAACAACTACTAAGTGGTTCTGATCTGCGACACGTGCAAGCATAAGCGCAACTGCATTAACGGACGCTTTTGCCTAATTAAAAACAAATATGTTGAATACATTAATATAGAGAAATGCGAATATGATAACAATAGAACAATACATAAAGCATATCGATAATCTGAAGGAGATGGGCGTGCTGTCTGAGGACTTTCATATTATCCAATATAAAGATGGCTGTCTTCTTGGTGTAAATGGTAAGTGCGAGGCTTTTGAGGACAAACCTCTTGACTTTAAGGACTACGTCTGGTGGATAGACGGTTGGGCTTTTCGCCCTGACTCTGATGCGCGGATAAGGCCCACTGTAACTTTTGATGATGATGGCGCACTTGAGCTTAGGGATGCCCCCTTTTTCAGCAAGTTTATTGCTCCGACAATGTCTTTCGAAAACGAAAGTAAAGTGTGATATCGTGTTTTGTGGCAATCAAGCGTTGCCACTATCTTTGCACAGAGAATAAACCCAAGCGAAATGATTACAGTAGAACAAATATTAAACGCAACAAACGGAGGTTTGGACATTATATTGTCCATATATCCGCAGGCGCGTGACTGCGTACACCAGAAGAACAAGCACTTCTCTATACGCAACGAGCGTACGCCGTCGGCCTCTTTACGACAATTCAATTCGAAAAGGTATGGCGCAATTTGGCAGGTCACGGACTTTGGCGGCGAAGGTCGTGGCGAAAATGCAATAGACATCTTTATGCGCGAGAATGGCTACGACCGCTCACGCTTCAATGAGGCGATACTGAAGCTGGCAGCACAGTTCGACATACGCGATGAACTCGACCGTTCGGTGAACCGTCCGAAGATTCGCCAGCGGGAGGCTCGTGCCGACGAAAAAGACGGTACACGCTCCTTCGTACTCAACGAGAAATTTACAGACGCAGAACTTCAGGTTCTTGGCCCGAAGGTTACCCAAGCTGACATTGATGCATTGCACTGGCACTCCGTCAAATGGATTACCAACGTTAAGGACCGCAAGGTTACTGTCAAGTATTCTACCGAGCACTATCCTATCTTCATGCGCGAGTGTGTTATCAAAGAGGCTGTGGGCGACCAGCCGGAAGAGAAATTCTATAACGTTTATGAGCCTTACAACTGCGATAAAGGCTTCCGCTTCTCGTACACGCCTGCAGGTGCAAAGCCGCGCTTCTATATTAACGGGCTTGCGGAGCTCAAGAAGGCATACCGTGACTTCAATGCCAAGGAAGAGAAAGAGTGGAACGCAGCACACGAGGACGGCAAACCGTACAAAGAGCAGAAGTTGCCCGAAGCGGTAATCTGCTCTGGTGAACGCGACTCGCTTTGCTGCAAGTCCATGGGCTACTTTCCTCTGTGGTTCAATTCCGAGACCTATCGGCTCTCGGTCGACGAGTATAAGGAGATAATGAAGTACGTCGAGGTACTCTACAATATACCCGATATCGACGAGACGGGTCGTCGCAAAGGCAGGGAGCTTGCACTGCGCTTTATCGACATACATACCGTATGGCTCCCAGAGAAACTGCAAACATACAAGGACAACCGAGGCAAACCTCGCAAGGATCTGCGCGACTGGCTCGAGATACACAGTGAGCGTAAGGATTTCCGTAATCTGCTAAGAGTGGCCATGCCGGCAAAGTTCTGGGTGCAATACTACACCAAAGAAGGCAAGATGAAAACGGAGGTGGATACAGCCTGCCTTTATAATTTTCTACAACTTAACGGCTTCTATGCACTCCATGATGACAACTCTGCGGTGACGCAGTTTATACGCGTAGAGGGTAACACTGTGATGCGCGTCAATGTCAAAGAGATACGTGAGTTCATCCGGCGATGGGTTGTTGATAGATTCGAGGACCGTAACATCCTCAACCTGGTGCTCAATACTACTAAGCTATCTCCTGCAGCTCTTGAGTCGTTGCAAGAGATTGACCTGGACTTCACCAATTACACTCCAGATTCGCAGTTCTTCTTCTTTGCTAACAAGACTGTCGAGGTGTGCGTGCCTACTGTATCTTGTCCGAATGGGTTGAAGGAGTATGATCCAGGTGCAGATAGCTTACACAACTTCGTTTGGGAAGAGAGCGTCATTCCTCATAGATACAAGGCTTTGCCTGATATGTTCCGCATTACGCGTAAAGAGGGTGACAATGGTCAAGCGTTGTTGGATATAGATATCCTTAACGTGAAGAGCAACTTCTTTGGCTATCTTATCAATACCTCACGACTATACTGGCGCGAGGAAACGGAGGTTCCCTTCGGCGATGACCGCGAGGCTTCAGCGGCATACATCAAGGCTCATCCGTTCTGCATTGATGGTGAGGGGCTGCAACCTTACGAGATAGCAGAACAAAAACAGAATCTCATCAATAAGATATTTACATTCGGCTACATGCTACATCGATACAAAGATTATGCGCGCTGTTGGGCACCGATGGCCATGGACAACAAGATAGGCGAAGAAGATGAATGTAACGGACGCTCCGGCAAATCTTTCTTCTTCAAAACGCTCTCGTTCTTGGTTAATACGGTTAAGTTGTCCGGACGCAATCCGAAGCTTATGGACAATCCTCACGTTTTTGAGATGGTCAGCCAGTTTACAGGTATCCTGCTGATTGACGATTGCGACAAATATCTCAATCTTGGTCCGTTCTACGATAACATTACGAGTGATATGACGGTCAATCCGAAGAATAACAAAATATTCACTGTAAAGTTCGAGGATGCGCCTAAGCTTGCTTTTACCACGAACTATGTACCGCAGAACTTCGATCCGTCTACTGAAGCTCGCTCTCTGTATATGGTATTCTCCGACTGGTACCATCAGAAAACCGAGGATAATGATTATCGAGAGACACGAGATATTCGTGCTGACTTCGGCAAAACTCTGTATGACCACGAGTATAGCGAGGACGAGTGGAACGCTGACATTAACTTTTGGCTTCAGTGTTGTAGGTTTTACCTCTCACTTAAAGACTCTGGCTTAAAGCTGCAGCCACCTATGGCCAACATGGTGAAGCGTCATCTTAAAGCTTCCATGGGCGCCAATTTCGAGGACTGGGCTGAGGGCTACTTCTCGCCCGACGGCGAACATCTTGACGAATTCCTGCCACGTGACGACGTCTTCAACGAGTATCAGCGCTTTGCTAACGTAAACCGAATAACAATGCAGGCATTCACCAAGAAACTCAAGTCGTTTTGCATACTATGTCCTTGGATTGACTGCATGAATCCGCCTGACCTCTGCAATACGGGCGGTCGAATACAGCGATCAGTGATGGTGGCACCAGACAAGCGCAAAACCAAGGACATGATTTATATACGCTCTATCCCATTAGACACCAAAACGGACGCAACCGAACAAGACCTTTGTTTCTCAACAGAAGACGAGAAACCTTTCTAATATTACTTTATCATTTCGCTTTAATCTTCAATGGGTAGGCGGGCTGCAGGTTTTAAAGACCTATGCAGCCCGCCTTTATTTTTATCGCAAACTCGCTTGCATCATTTACAGACTGTTCCATTCTTCCACATGTTTTTGTAGGCTCGACTCTCATGGTGGCCTTTTGCTCCCCGACACCCCTTTATTATTCTGTACAAAAACTTTGTGATTTTGTAATGTGATGTTCCAAAAAATCAAAAAGATAAGTAAATTAAGGGGTTACGGCTTGTTCACAAACTATCACAAAAGCCTTCACAACTTCATCACAAAAAAAATAAGTTTGCAACACCATTCGAGCCTTGTATTGGTGTCACATTCTTCAATGTGCAATCACAAAACGCAACACAAACTTTGTTTAAAGTCAAAACACTGATAGCCATTCACTTAGCCATCATTATCATACAAATCACAACTTCACAAAATTTTCTTGCAACTTTATACTTAGCCGCACGTAAGGTAGAAGAAGGAGCGCACAGAAGACAGAATTATTAAGACTTTTATCCCTACAAAGTAGGTTTATTGGTAAATTTTTCCTACTTTTGTAAGGTAAACAAAATTTCATCTTAAACCAAGTATCTGTGTCAAAATATCTCGTCTACATCTCCTTCAAGCCGTTCATTGCTCAATGGCTGCGCCATCACTTCGGCGACCCTGTAGTATTCCCGGCTCAAAGCGCCGAGAATGCTTGCATCCGTCATTTTCTCACGCGCCAGCCTGGTTCGTTACCGCTGACACGTGGCGATGATGATGTTGCTATCTGCATCCCCGACTCAAAGCAGAAGCCGGTCGTCACCTACAACTACCTTTCTGGCAATGCCCGCAAGGCTGTTGCCGAGTGCATCGAGGACACATTCAGGCTCCAGCTTTGGCGCGATCTCGCCGACATCGAGCTGTGCCAGTGCACACTACTCTCTGCTGTTAGAGCGTGGTGCGAGGCTAACGGCATAGATGTCGAGTACGACTACACGCTAAAGATGCGTTTCCAACGTATGCGCAACTCCTACCTTAAGCATGGTATCGACCTCAGACGCAGATCTCGAGTGCGCGACAATAAAAACTGTTAAATATTCTATAAATCACACGGATAAGATGCCCATTTTTGTTCGCGCCCGTTCGTCACTTATGTTCAACATATAAATATAGCTCTATATGAAGTCGATAAAGCTCGTTAAGTCTGTAGCTTATGCTTACAGCACCCAACTCGAAGGTTCGGTCCTCATCGCCAACCGCACCATCCGCATCCCATCCAACATCTTGTGGCGCTCAATTTGTGTCAAAGACCACCCGTCGATGGTCTCGTCAACCAAGACTGAGGATAAGAATAAGGTTGTCACCACCACTTTGAAGTTCCTGACGCCTGACGATTTGAATATAAAGCGCCGTCATCTGGTGTTCAAGGTGACACTCATCGACGATCGTCAGTTTCTTGTTGGCTCCTCTGAGCGGCCTTACCCGTCTGTAGAAATCACCGAGAACTGCCCCGATGCTGTCAAAGAAAACCAGCTCAACGAGGTCGTTGTTACACACAAATCTCACGAGATACCCCCATATATTAAGGTATAGCAGTATTTTGTACCACATACTTCTCAAGCTACCTTTGTCGTAAATATTTATCACATGGAATTCGTCATTTCAGGCACTATTGGCAGTTGGTGGAACGGTTGTTCTGCCGACTATGTCCGTTATGTGCTCAATAAGAATAGTGGTAAAGAAGTGCATGTCGGCTTCTGCTCACTCGGCGGCTTCGTTAAAGATGGCTTGGAGATTAATCAGGCTTTCCGTGATCACGGCAACGTACACGCTCACGCCTTCGGCATGAACGCATCTATCAGCACTATCGCCATGCTTGGCTGCAAGACTATCGACATCGTCAAGGGCAGCTTCTTCCTTATCCACAACGTGTCCACTCTCATCTACAAGTACGAGCAGAGCAACAAGGAGCAGATTGATGCTTTCGTGCGCAAGCTTCAGGCGCAGCGCGACTCGCTCAAGAACTTCGACGACGTGCTTGCCTCTATGTACGCCGACAAGACCGGCAAGTCTGTCGATGAGTGTCTCGCCCAGATGAAGAAGGGCAACTGGCTCACCGCGCAGCAGGCTCTCGACTTCGGACTTGTCGATTCCATACGCGAAGACAAGGAGGCAGAGAAGGCTGCCAACGAGTTTACCGGACAATTTACAAACTCTTACAACATATCTCAATTTAAGGATGCAGGCATACCGCCACTACCTCAATCACTTGCCTCGGAAGACGCAGCAGCTCGTGTCGCGTCAGTGGTTGACGGTAGCGGCAATCCAACTCCGAGCTTCATCGAGAAGACGTGCGAAGGGCTCAAGAACCTCTTCCGTAACCAACACGCATCAAAAACTTCAAACAAAATGATTAAAATCTTTGCTTGCGTCATGGCATTGCTCAATGCCACTGACGGTTTCGCAACTAACGAGGATGGCAACATCACCCTCACCCAGGAGCAGATGAAGAGCATCGACGATCGTCTTCAGGAACTTGAAGAGAAAGACAAGACTAACGCAAAGGCGGTGTCTGAAGTCGGCAAGGCTGTCAAGGAACTCAAGGATCAGCTCGCCAAGGCTCAGAACGAGTCCAAAGAGAAGGATGCTCAGATCGCAGCTCTCAAGGCCTCTGCTGGCACCACTACTGTTGATAATCCTGCCAACAGCGAGGAGAGCTTCACTGCGCAGGACGTGTTTAACCTTATTAAAGATGTATAACTATGGCTTCTGTTAAAGTAGGCAATATTACATTCAGTGCTGAAGAGCTCTCAACGACTTTTCAGACCTACCGTTCAGACTTCCTCATGATGCCACTTCTCGCTCTCGGCGCACTTGCAGAACATTGCTCTGTACGCACCGGCATCCGCTACCGCGAGACTGTTGGCGAGATGTCTGGCAATCTCGAACTCTCTAACTACCAGAAGACAAAGTATGAGGACGCAGCTGTAGATATTACACCGCGTGTCTTCCAGACTTTCTTCGGCAACGTGGTGGCAGGTATCGATCCTAACGCTATCTATCAGAGCATTTGGGGCTCTAACGTTACTAAGGGCGACGGCCTGAAGAACGTGCCTATCGTCGTTCAGATCTGCGCATACCTTGCCAAGAAACTTGGCGAGAATATGTTCATGAACGCCTTCACCGCTAAGCACGATCCCGCAGACTTCTCCAAGACTGCGAAGTGGTTCGACGGTTTCAAGACCGTCCTCGAAAAGGATGCTGCCGGAACCAACGAGCTGCAGAAGGTGCTCATCTCAACAACTCTCGGCAACCTCGTAGAGGGCGCAGAGTCTATCACCAAGGACAACGCCGAAGACATCATCAAGGAGTTCTACTGGAGTGGTACCGATGCTGCCGCTGCCAAGCTGCGCTCGCAGCCGCTCAAGCTCTTCCTCAGCGACCAGGCTTACCACTGCTACACCGAGTGCTATCAGGTCAACCATGGCTCGCTGCCGTACAATCAGAACTACGACAAGCGCACTCTTGAGGGCGCAAGCAACGTAGAACTCGTACCACTGGCTAACGTTCCTGCCGACTTCATGCTGCTCACTCCGAAGTCTAACATCTTCCTCGTGTTCAACCAGCAGACCGAAGACGAGAAGTTCCTCGTTGAGAAGTCGCTGAAGAATCACTATGATGTAGACTTCTTCGCCAACTACTTCTTCGGCACGCAGTTCCAGAGCGTATCGCCCGAGGTTCTGCGCTACTGGCGCAAGAAGGCCTGAACGAGGTCGCTAACATATTTGTTTAACATTAAAACTTATCATTTATGGCAAAATGTACTGGCGCCGCATCTATTTACGGCGATATCTGTTTCACACCGGGAGCAAAGTCGCTCCCTGGTGTACGTGGCTGGGTCTTCGGTATTGCTAAACGCGACATCTTAGGATGGCCAACCATCGGCTCGGAGACACCAAAAACGATGGACGCTGTCGCTAAGTATACCGGCGACTTCAAGCTGGCTTCTGATAAGAAGTGGCACAAGATTGGTCTTATACCTAACGAATCGCAGCTGCAGGTCGAGTCTCAGGGCACTTACGGCTCTAAGACATTCAAGGTCACTGGCACCGCTGTCATTCCCGGCACCGAGGAAGCTGCCACCGGCTACATCTCTCTCGCCAACAACGACGAGATGGTCTACCTCTTCATCCAGCGCAACGGCAAGGCACGCATGGTGGGCAGCGAGGCGTTCTCTCCTGAGCTCACGCTCTCGCAGGACCTCGGCAAGGCTGCTACCGATACCAACTCTACAACAGTGCAGGCTGTTGCGTCTGACGAGTATCCAGCTCCGTTCTACCCGGGCAAGATAGAGACCGAGGACGGCGACATCTCCGGTGCTACCGGCCTGCCGATTGTTGTCGCTGCATAGCGTTTTCTTTTTCGCACAATAAATAGGTTTAAATTATTTAATTGGTTAACTCTGGGGCGGTCCTCACGATGGCGATCGTGGTGTCCGCCCTTTTAATTTGCTTTACAATGATAGATAAAAAACTCACAGAAGATATGCAGGCGTGGCTCAACGCCGAGAAGCACGACCGCGAGTCTGTTGCCCATGGTGCAGAGATGGTTCTGAAGCTCACGCGCAACACGTCGATGTATCAGACCATCATGCGCCGTCCGGAGCGTTTTGAGTCGAAGGTGCGCTACGAGCTTCAGAAGTTCTTGCCTATGCGTCTCGAGAACATGACTACTCAAGATGTCAAGTTACTCGATGCCGAACTTACTCCACAGATAGCAGCTGCCATCGAAGAGCAGGTTAAGTTCGAAGCTGAGCACAAGGCTGAGGAGGACAACGACACTGAGGTTTCTGAGGGCGGCTACCTTCCGGCAGCTTCCGGCATCCGCCCCGATCACGACAACCTTCCAGAGGATGTGCGCAATATCTGGGCGGAGAATAAGGAGCGTTGGCTGAAGATAAAGAAGCTCTACAACACTCTGCTAACCTTCGAGCAGCCATGCGACCGCTACGAATATCTCAAGCAGATGAAGGACTTGTGGTACACCTACAAGAGCGAACTCGGACGTTATGACGGCTACGTCGCTCCTTCTGACGATGCTCAGGCTGAAGGCGAAGAGCCTACGCCTGCCGATATCGCTAAGAACATCGCCAATGCGCGCTCGTATATCACCAAGAACGTAGACCGCCTCGCAGAACTCCGCCGTCTGTCGCGCGAGTCCGACGATGCTACTAATGAGCTCGACGAGTACAACAAACTGCTCACAAAGGTTCGAGCCCGTGTTACCGTGCTCAACGACAACAACGCACCCATCGGCGATGATCTGAAGACAAAGCTCAATGAAGCAGGCTTATCCCTTCCGTCCGCTGAGTGACGTTCCCACTCAGTACCATCTCGGTACTGGGCTACACACGCTCGGCTTGCTCAGATGGATTCTGAAGCAGACCGGGCGTGCCGACGTTTACGTATCTACTTTCTCCACCTCCGACGCTTTCCTCTGCGGTTTCCTACGTCTGCGCCGGCGCAAGCTGATAGCCAACGCCACGCTCGTAGCCGACCTTAAGGCTGCACGCAAGACGGTGCAGCTCTATCGGCTTATGCAGAGCTGTTTCGACCATGTGCATCTGGCGCAGAACCACTCAAAGATAATGCTTGTCAAGAACGAGAACTATCAGGTTGCTGTTATTAGTTCTCAGAACCAGACCTATGGCGACCGCGCCGAGTGTACAATGATCACTACAGACCTCAAGGCTTACTACTCGTTGCTTGCCGGTCTGAGAGGCATCGTCGACAAATCACTTGAGCTAAATGGATTATTCCAACGACTTACTGACAAAGATAGAAAACTATGCGCGGGAGATGATGACCCCGACGGAGATATCCGCCCTTTTGGGTATTGACGAGCGTGAGCTGTGCGACGACATAGCCACTGTTGGCTGTCCTGCACGCGCGGCTTATGTTCGTGGCGCATCAGCCACGGCGCTTGAGCTTCGCCGCACTCTTCACGATACGGCACTTGCTGGCTCTCCCTATTCTATTCAGGAATGTCAGCGTCTGCTTGCTGCCGCTCTTTCTGCTGTCACTTAGCATTCTCAACATTCAACACTCTACATTATTATATATGCTTCCAGTTAACCTCGATGAATATTCGCGCTATGTCACCCTCGACGATGCTGAACTGCGTCAGCTCCGTGTCGCCGAGGGTGTATTGCTGCGTCTTCATCGCATACGCGGCATGTATGCCTATTGGTTGCAGTTCCCGTCAAAGGTTGACAACGACCTGGTGCAGTACGATATGGCTATGTTCAAGGTATCGCGCTCTCTTGCTTACGAGGATCTGCATCTGGTCAAGGTGCTACTCGGCAATCTTCAGCAGACTACGAAGGAGTTCATGCGCTGGAAGATTAACAAGTCGCTCGAGCAGGACATCGCTGCAGCACGCCGCGCCGGCGACTTCCGGTCGGTGGCTGCGCTCTCTAAGGTGCTCGTGGCTAACAACCGCACCGATAAGGACGACGAACCCGACCTCGAATTCGACAAGATAGTGCCTCAGAACTTCGAGCCGACAGACGACCCTACGGTTCTCGGCATCGAGCGCATCCCTGACCTGCGTGGCAAGATACGTGCTCTCTACAAGCGCTACTCCAACACTATGATACAAGATGCTGATTTCGAGGAGATAAAAGAAGAGATAAAACCCGACGAAGATGAGTGATTGCATTGAACAACCAAACCTTCAGTATTTCAACGACGCGCAGTATTACGCACTCGCCATGAACACACGCGACGAGGTAATCGTTGCCGGACGTGGTGTGGGCAAGGGTGCTATTCAGGCTCGCCGTCTGCAGTCGTGCTTTCAGGGTATGCCCGGCTCCATGGGTGGCTTCGTAGCTCCGTCCGTCAAGCGTTGTCTGACCAATATCCTGCCCTCCATGCTCATCCACCTCGAGCGATGGGGCTTCAAGCGCGACCTACACTATGTCGTAGGTCGGCGACCGTGGAAGAAGCTTCACTGGAAATCGCCTATCTTCACGCCGGCGAACTGGGAGAACACCATCAGTTTCTACAACGGCTCCGTCTGCAATGTCATCTCGCAGGACCGCTCGGGCACGTCCAACTCGATGTCGCTCGACTATCTCATCATCGACGAGGCGAAGTTCATCGACTTCGAGCAGCTCAAGGACGAGACCTTTCAAGCCAACCGAGGCAACGAGATGTACTTCCGCCATTTCCCTCTGCATCATGGCATGACCATCACTTCCGACATGCCTATCACCAAGAAGGGCTCCTGGTTCCTCAACTACAAGGATAAGCAAGACCCAGAACTGGTGGAGGTCATCGAGGGGCTGGTCTACCAGATATGGAGACTGAAGCAGAAGCTGCTGAAGACTCCCGACAAGCACGAGCAGATCCAGCGACGCATAGACGAGTACAACAAGCAGCTCAACTTCTTTCGCTCGCAGTGTTTGCTATACCGCGAATATTCATCAATCGAGAACCTCGCACTCCTGGGCGAGGAGTTTATACGCCGTGCCAAGCGCGACCTCCCACCGCTCACCTTCGCTACGTCTATCATGTGCCAGCGTGTGAGCATATCGGCTGACGGCTTCTATGGTGGCATGAGCGAGACCGCCAACCTATACACGGCACCCAACGAGAGCGTGCTCAACCTGCACAACCTCGCCAACGCCGAGGGTGGTGCGCTGCCTAACGACTGCCGCATGGATGCCGACCGCAACGACAAACTGCCGTTGCTGATAGCCTTCGACACTAACAACCTCATCAACTGGCTCGTCGTCGGTCAGGTGCAAGGCTCGAAGCTGCGCGTGCTCAAATCGTTCTTCGTCAAATACGAGCGCAAGATTCCTGAGCTGCTCGACGACTTCAATACGTATTACCACTATCATCGCCGTCGTCAGATCATCTTCTACTACGACTCTACCATGGTCGGCACCAACTGGGGCTTGCACTACAACGACCCTCATAAAGAGGTGGTGCGCACGCTGCGCTCGATGGGCTGGGCGGTGCGCGAAGCTTACCTCGGTAACCCGATGAACCACGTACAGAAGAACGCTCTCGTCAATAATATGTTTCGCGGGCGTGCCCGTCTGCAGGTGCTCGTCAACCGCGACAACAACCCCGACCTGCTCATCTCCATCACCTCTGCCGGCGTGTACAACGGCAAGAAGGATAAGCGTGGAGAGAAGCTCGCAGAGACCGAGGAGGATAAGCTGGAGGCTCGTACCGACGGCTCCGATGTCTTCGACGTGCTCTGCATAGGCGCGGAGACCAAGCCGGTGTTCCAGGGCACCGGTGGCACAACCAACACATACGGGTAATATATTTTCACTCATTCATTAATAGTTTATATCTTTTATTAGCCACTGGCGCGAGATGCGTCGGCGGCTTTTTATTTATACCTTACTAACAAAATAGTTAGTAAATAATTTGCATACTATCTAAAAAATTAGTACCTTTGTATTGTTCAATTAATAAACATCATTTATGAAAAAACAAGAAACAATCAAGATGAATGTCACTCCCGACGAGGAAGAACTCATCAAGGCAATTCGCAATTACTGCAACAGCTATCCAAATGGTTATCCAGAACTGCTCGACTATGCAGAGGATTTGTTCCAGCGAATGACTGACATGCCGAAAGACTAAGAACAAACGGTTCTCCCTTCGGGGAGAGCCTTTAACAAAAAGATATAAACTTAACGATTATGGAAGTAGTAGTAAAACAGAAACAAGAGAAGATTACCGATATGAAGAAGCGTATGCGTGACATTTACCTTGCAGTGTCATGGCGTGAGATATCGCGTACGTACTTCGACAAGTCGGTGTCATGGTTCCAGCAGAAGATGTACGGCATCGACGGTAATGGTGGCGTTGGAGGTTTTACCCCAGAAGAGGCAGAGCAGCTATACTGCGCTCTTAACGACCTCAGCGACCGCATACGTCGTGCTGCGGACAACATTAAAGCTCCGGCTACTGATGTGCCGTTTAATTGAACACTAAGTCGCCGTTGAGCTTACGGCGCATACCAGCCTCGGAGCCTCACGGCTTCGGGGCTTTTTTGTTGGCAATTGCCAACCTCGCACCGTCTCGCCTTACCGCTGATGAGCGTCCTCGATGTGGCGGTGTTTTTCACGATGGGCGCAAAATCGACAAGCCAAAATCACATACTCGTCACGACCTTCTGCATATTCCGCTAAAGGCGAGGGCGGCAATTGCCAACTCGGCGCAGGGCGGTGTAGTGCTGCATAGACAGAAAGTCTTGCACCCTGCAAAATCGTAATGCTTAACTCGTTGATTTTTAAGCATTACGATTTTGCAGCTATGGAAAAGGTACGCGAAAACGCGCTCATTTCTCTATTCCGGGCTTCTTTTTATTGCGGAAAAGAAGCAAAAACGCTTGCGAAAACAAGTTTTCGAGTGGTATTCTCCGGTAGAGAATGCTATTTTTACATCTTGCGCTATTCCGTTCGAGAGCATTTTTAGAAGATTATTGTACATCGGGTAGAGTGTCGTTTTTACTTCGCGAATTTACGGCGGACGGCTGCCACCCAAGCACCGATGCACTAAAGTGACGGAAATTTTACAGCAGCCTTCCGACTTTTCTTCCTACGGCTTCCTTAAAAAACTCGGTTTTCCATAAAATTTCAATCCCTTTTGCTTGTCCTCTCGCCTTGCTTCCACCGTCTTTTTGCGGCGTAAAAAGCGAAATTCGACCCGACGTGAATAAAAAAAACTCTCAAACGGGCTACAGATGAGATGTGTAAAAAGCTCTCTTCTCGCCTCTGAGAATAAATTTAAGGAGGACAAAAAATGAAAACAGCCACTTTCTACAGCTATTTGCCCAAGCGTTACACCGCCAACGATGCACATACCGAGCGCGTAAGACGTTTTATTTATTCGTTCAAGCGTGGCGACCGCCATGCGGTAGACTTCGCCATAAACATCGTAAGCGAGTGCCTTAATAAATGGTACGGCGCAAGCAATCAAGACTATGTGCTCGTGTGTATTCCTGCGGCTACAAGTGCCAAGTATAACCGCCGCTTTAAGCGTTTCGCTGAGGAGGTAAGCAAGCGCACCGGCATACAGAACGGCACGGCACACGTGAATATCTTCGGCATACGCGAAGCGAAGCACAACAACGCCGCGCACATCGTCAGCGAGTCGTACGGCTACCACGTGAGCACCGACCCCGACTTCTTCGCAGGCAAGAACGTGATACTCTTCGACGACCTCATTACTACAGGAGCCACGGCGGAGGAGTTCGCCGAAGAACTCGCAGCGGTAGACGCTAACGTCATCGGTGGCTTGTTCCTCGCTCGCACAAAACTTATTCGCAATTTATAACCATTAAAGCTAAACAATATGAACAATTTTTCAGAACTCGTTCGCGAAGAACGCCCCGACTACAAAGTATATAATAGCGGTTTCGACTCGCTCAACAGCGTTGAACTCATAAGCCTAATAATAGGGCAGGGCAAAAGCACGCGCGCAGCCATGCAGCAGGCTCGCCAGATAGTGAACATTTGTGGCGGCAGCCTACGCGACATCGCCACCCGACGCGCCGAGGAGCTACAAGTAGTGCAGGGCGTAGACCCAAAGAAAGCAATGACGCTGCAAGCGGCGTTCGAACTCGCTAAGCGCATCGAGCGCGAAGCAGCAGCCGACCGCCCGAGCTTCAGAACCGCCGAAGACGTTTGGCGATACTTCCGCCCGATAGTGGGCACGGCAGACCACGAAGAGGCGCACGTGCTGCTCATGAACAATAATTTCAAGCTGATTAAAGCCGTGAAACTATCAAGCGGCGGACTCACCGAGACAGCCGTAGACGTGCGCATCATATTGCGCGAAGCTCTCGTCAACAACGCCACCACGCTCACCCTGATACACAACCACCCAAGCGGCAACCCGTGCCCGAGCCGCGACGACGACCGCATCACGGCGACGCTAAAGCAGGCGTGCTCTACAATGCGGCTCTATCTGATAGACCATGTCGTCGTGACGGATAGCACATACTACAGCTATTCGGAGGAGGGCAAGCTATAGACCGCATCGCACCGACCTCACGCATCGAGGTCGGTGTGGTCGCAACCATTTTGTTGAGCTCAACGAAATGGTTGCTTCTCTTCCCGCCCACCGCCCTGCGCCCGCCGCAAAAACGCCTGCAGCATTTTTGCGGCGGGTCCCAAAGAGGTAAAAAGCCGTCATCGGAGGCTTTTTGTTGTCTTTTTAAGTTCAGATCTGTCTGCGTATCTTTGCTGCAGGTTTTTAATTAGGGGATACTAATGTTGTTTAGTTTTAATTGATTCAGTTATTTTTTCACGTTTATCCTTGCCGCTGGCGCGTGACGCGTCGGCGGCTTTTGCATTCTCCCTTCACGGCTCACGCATTACCACATAGCGGTAACATCATTACACCGCTTTGGTTACATGACTACCACATAGCGGTTACATGGTTACCAGGTTGCGGTAATCATACGGTCGGCAAAGATTTGAGTTTTTTACCAATATACGAGGTGACGTAACTTTTCAGGTGGAGCGTGGGCGGCTTTATTTGTTTCTGCGCAGAAGTCTCGCAATCCAATAATATGTGAAATTATTTTACTTTTAGTATGCTTTTTTATCATATCTATTAGTTGCTATCTCAAAAAAAAACACTTACTTTGCAAATGAAACCAATTAATATTTTTACTATGAGTCGCTTGAATTATAATATCCGAGGTTCGTTCTCCTTACTACTTAGGGAACGTCCGACTTTTATTACTGGCATGAATTCTCTGTTCGGTGTGCGACGTCGTGCAAGTTTACACGATTATATGAAGGGCAACAATGTTGACGATATGCGTCAGGATTGGATTGCTGTAGGCAAGTATATACAAAAGTCAATGCAAGCTTATGGCAGATAATAAGAAACAGAAAGAAGTGGTAAGACCGGATGTAGAGCAGGTGCTTGCGTCCATCGATCCTGATAAGCGCAGTGTCATTGTAAGTGCAATGGTTGAAATGCGCCAGACTTTTAGCGGTCCATTGCCTCGCCCTGCGGATTTCAAAGCGTATAAGGAAGTGTTGCCAAATGCTCCGGAACGTATTCTACTTATGGCAGAGAAACAGCAACAGCATCGTATCGACTCAGAAGAACGGATTATTAAAGCAGATATTCGCGAGAGTATTTTTGGTCAGGTATTTGCTGTGCTGCTCGTAGTTCTATTCCTCGCTGCAGCGGTCTACTTAGGTATTAATGGACATGACTGGCTTGCTGGTATTGTTGCCACTCTTTCTGCTACGATAAGTGCTATTTTTTACTTGAAGTCAACACCCAGTAATAAGGATTTGGACAACATAGATAAGAAATAAATTTTGTTCTTGGAGCCTTACGGCTTCGGGACGTCTAAAGAATTCACTGCTGCAAGTTTCTAATTCGCAGCATTCATTATATTAAAGAGCTTATTGGAGCCCTCGGTGCGTGACGCATCGATGGCTTTTTTTTTCCTGTAAAAAAATAACCTTTTGATGATTTTTTATATTAAAAAAGCTCGCATAATATCCAAAAGGTGATTACCTTTGCATTGTCAAAATAAGAGGGCATAAAAAAAGATATAAATATGGAATACGCAATCGTAAATCAGCAGACAACAGTGCGTCAGGTACTCAATGACGTGTACGAGGACATTAACTGGGCTTATCTCGCACAGAACTATTTTGGAAAATCCCGCAGCTGGCTTTATCATAAGTTCAGCGGACGCAACAACGGCAAGCACGACGACTTCAGCGACATTGACCGCGAACGTCTCAAGGGTGCTCTTGTGGATATAGCAAACCGTCTGAGAATGACGGCTGACAAGTTGTAATAACTTATTGAAATGGTCACTGTTTAATAAATTCAACACCGCCGCCCGACCATGCGGCACCATGACCGCTGCAAGTTTCTAATTCGCAGCATTCGTTATTATAATGAGCTTATTGGAGCCTTCGGTGCGTGACGCATCGGAGGCTTTTTGTTTACGCAAATCTGCAAACTATTTATAAAAGTAACAAAAAAGTTAGCTAAAAATTTGGAGATTGATAACTTTTTTGTTAACTTTGCATTGTCTTAATAAAGCAAGACAAATAGTTCTTTCAAATCATGAAACATTCAGAATTAATTAGAGCTTTGATAAAAGCAGGATGCTTTATCAAGCGGCATGGTGCCTCGCATGATGTTTGGGTTAATCCTAAAACCGGAGACTTTACAACAGTTCCAAGGCACGGAAGCAGGGAAATCAAAACAAAGACAGCAAAGACTATCTTTGATGCCCTCTCTATCGACTAAAAGGATGGCTGCCCGGCAAGTTCCGGGCGGCTTCCTTATCTGAATGGGTAACGGGTGAAAGAACTTATTTTGTAGACAAAATGAGTTAAATATATACAACATGAAAGTTATAGCCAATGTAAAAAGAGAACCGGGCGAGAAGAATTATTCTTGCTTGTTGACGGTAAAACCCATAAAAGGCACAGTTCTCGGCTGTGGCTCTTCAGCAAAAGCAGCCATTGAGGATATGCTTAAAGGGTGGAATGAAACTACAGAATACTTGAAAGAGAAAGGCGAAGATGTTCCTGCACTCGAAATTGAGTATCGCTTCGATGTCGGCTCACTTTTCAGCTACTACGATTTTGTTAACATTGCAGGTGTAGCTCGAGAGATTGGTCTTAATTCTTCCGTCATTCGCCAATATGTCATTGGCACGCGCAAGCCAAGCGCAGAGCGCAAGAAGCTAATTATCACAGGGCTCAAGAGCCTTGCCGACAAGATGCAACAAGCGGTTTTATATTGATTTTGTTTCATGATACATGAAAATAAAATACATGAAAAGAACTATTTGGGAGTCCTCGGTGCGTGACGCATCGAGGGCTTTTTATTTCCATTTCTCTCCAATTCACCCAATATTGGAGAGTTTTTCACAAATATAAAGCCCGACCTCCATTTCTGGCGGTCGGGCTTGCTGTGGTTGTCAAACATGCTCTATGATAGGGACAACAGTTCGCGTCCTATTTTGTGCAATCCGTTTATTATGCGCTCGCGCTGCTGTGCGCGAGCCTTCTTCTGTCCGTTGGCGTAGTGGCTCAGTTGGCGTTCGTTTACTCCCGAAGCTCGCGAAATGGCAGCAAGCGAGGCGTAGCGCTCGCACGATCGTATGAGCGCAGCTGTGTCGAGGTGATAGACCAGCTCGTAATCGCCGTCGGCGAGCCATTGCGGTATCTCGTCGCCGTCGGCTTCAATCCCTTCAAGGTGAAACCGAAGTGTTTCGGGCACTTCCTTCTGTAGCTCGTCATAGGTTTTGGCAGTTATGACGATGGCTCCTGGCACGTTGTCTGATAATGTGGCTCCAAAATTATGGTCGCACCATCTCACTTCTACAATAATCTTTTCCATTCCAATAATAGGTTATTTGTTGTAAAGGTAGTAAAAATAATACTAACATGCAAATTTTCCGCCGTAAAAGTATTGACAATAATACTTTTTCTCGCAATTCCTCGCTTTTCCTCAAAAATTCCTTGCAAATTCCTTGCACGTTTCAATCTTAATGCCTACCTTTGCCATCGCTACAATTTACTATGTGGAGCATTCCACATGAACAAAGGGCGAGACGATATGTTCAAGCCCAACCAACTTTTTCTAAACGTTGTGGGCTTATTTTTTTGCCCATAACCTGCCGCATCGATACGAGGGTAATTCGCCCTTTGTTCATGTGGAGCATTCCACATGGTGTGGAGATGCCAGAGACAGAATACGGCGGTTCGCCTTCCACGTGTTTTTTTGCCCTTTGTGGTGGATAGCATGGTAAGTTGTAGCAGACGAGGAAGTGCGAGCCGCTTTTTTCGTACCCCTACGTCAACCCGCGCCGGGCGGATCCTGGCAATAAGGCTACAACTTACCAAAATTATGCAAACATCTGCATCTATCCAGCGCACCGCTCAACTGCGCCCGTTTAGCATCAGCACCGCCTCCATTAAGGCGTGGCTCAACGGAAAGAGCAAGTTTTACACCAAAATCTGCGAGTTCGAGGTGACACGCCGCGAGGTTCTGCGCGTCCACGCAGCCCTTCTGTCTCTCGGCGCAGGCGCCATCAGCGCAGAGAGCAGCATCCTCGCTGCCCTCTGCTGTGTAGTCCTCTCGGGCTACAACGTCTACAAGTTAAACCAGGAAGAGAAAGGAGGTGAAGCATGAACGAACATCCATTCTACAACGAACTTTCGTTGGTTCTTGTGAACACCTATGCACCTAAAAACAAGTTTCAGGAGCTGGTCTGCAAGATGCTCTCTCCGCTGCACGGCATGTTGGTGGAGACGGAGCGCATCGATACCGTGTTTGACGATATTGAAGCAATAGTCCTTCAGGCTGACATCGAGAGACCGCGCCGCACCACTGCGATGTTGTTCGAGGCGAAAACTGAGGTGCCGGACCGATACGGCAAGCTGTGCCGCGCGGCGGTGGTCAGCGATGTCATCAAGGGCACGAGAGTTGGCAACGAGGTGGCTACGGTCTACTTCCATCCGGTGCAGGGCGTGCTCCAATACCTCAACGAGGGCGGTACGCAGCGTATGCAGCCGGTAATGTTCGGCAAGGTGAGTGCTGAGTGGTTAGCACAGTATGTTGATATGGTAGAGAAAGGAGGCGAAGCATGATAACAATAGATTGTACTCCCGTACGAGTATTGCTTGACAAGGAGAACTTAGCGAACAAGATAGATCTGCTCCGCGACACCATCGACCGCCTGCTCGAGGAGACGGCGGAGATTAGCGACACGGTAAAGCTTGTCGATACCGCCGACCTTATGCGCAACCTTAACGAGCTGCGCCGACAGCTAAACGAAGTTTTAAAAGCACAATAAGCAGAAAGGAGAATGTTATGGAGACAACAAACAGAACAGATAGAGACGAGAACGAAGTGCGCCGCGCTGAAGCTATCATTACCGTTATGGATGCTTACCTTGCTTCGCGATCACCGGAGCCTGGCAAATCTCAGCTTGGCGAGGAGTACACGGCGGAGTATAAGACAACGGAGGAGATAGCCGACGAGCTGCACAGCATCATGCCAATACACCCAATGGATATAGTGCTATACCTGCAGGGCGAAGGCTACGAACTAAAGACCGCTGGGGACGGTACGCTGCGGTGGGAGATCTGGCGTGACATGCATTATATGTTATAAAATAGAGCCATAAGATAAAAAACATTTTTTTACATTTTTCGCTTGCGGCGCATTCTATGTGAATAGGGTGTGCCGTTTTTGTATTCTTACGTGTCGCGAGCTTGTTATATCTTTGCCGTTGCAAACCAATAACAAGCATTTATGATCACTCTTCTTCAGTCGCTACCCGCAACATGTTTCTCGTCGTGCATCCCCGACGTGATATATTCGTTCACTCCATCCAGTGGCGACATCGGCAACGCCAGCCGAATAGGCACCACCGTCACCATTACCATCGACGGCAATGAGATATTCTCAGAACGTTTCTTCCCAGTCGACGGCAAGATAACACTCGCAGAGCTCGACCGTCTGCTCACTCCGTATGCTCGCCAGAACTTGAGCATCAACCTCACCATCAAGATCGAAGAAGATGACTACGCTTGGGAGGGTGATGGCGGTACTGCCACCATCTCGTCGAAGATCATATACTGCGAGGCAGATATTAACACTCCTGCTACCGACTTCATCAACACGCATTTTCTCACGATGTTAGATGGCGAGAAGCAGACCGCACTGAACCGCTTGGAGTACCTACACTACATCGGCACCGACAAGGCTTCCGTCATTGCCGAGTACGACGATGGCACTACAAAGGAGTTCTCGCTCTCGCCAGTTGGTGGCAATAGTCGCTATACTACGATTGATGTTACTCCGAGCAAGTTCGTTAGCGATACTGATAGTTGTTTATTAGGTTTTTGGGTTCAGGCTGGGCAGCGCAAGTTCCGATTCTCTATCGATTTAGACGAACCTGACTGCGCTCCCATCCTGGTTTTCGAGAACTCTTTCGGTTGCGACGAGCTGCTCTACTGCACGGGTACACACACCGTGGCGCCTACCTATAAGCGTAGCCAGGGCTACATCGGCAAGTATAACCGCAATTACGAGATAGCCGAGACACGCACCTTCAAGGCTGACACGGGCTTCCTCACGTTCGCAATGGCGAATTGGGCTGACGAGCTCTTCCGATCTAAGAGCATACATGTGGTGAACTTCAAGGACAGACACCCAAATGTAGGCAAAGAGGTCATTGTCACCGACTCAAAGTCGGAGTACAACAACAACGACGAGTCGATGCCACGCTTCACCTTCAGCTACCAGTATGCTCAGCGCAACCACAACGTGTTCGACACGCTGCGCTCCGGACGCATCTTTGACAACACCTTCGACAATACCTTTGAATGATGGGCGCTATACACTTTGCTGACATGCTGCGCCTGCTCGATCAGTCTTATCAGCACCGCTCACTCGTCGACATCCATGCGTGGGAGGGTGGCACCGGCGAGATGCTGCACTACAAGGGGTGGCTGGTGCACCACGTCAACTGGCGCGGCGGTTATGTGCGCCTGCGCAACCCTCGCAACCGTGCCATACGTGCATTGCCACAGATTTTTATCACACAAATCAATAACAAACGTGTTTACTTATGACCAATAGCAACACTCTTCTGCCAACATCGGCGCAGCCTGATGCCGAAGGCTTCCGCCGCTATCGCATAGCTCCGTCGGGCATAGGCTCGGCGGGGCAGAGCAACTCCGTGACTTCCGAGTATGGCTCCGACTCGAACACCATCTTCGACGATGATCGATTACCTGGCAGTAATCTCGTGCGTCCAATCACCGTCGGCGGCAAGCAGTATAAGTACGTGCAGTGGGGCTACGACGACCAGCTGCCTTACCGTCTGCGCCGCGAGATAATGTCCAACATGATTACGGCGCAGTGCCAGCAGTTCAATATCGTGTCATGCTATGGTCAGGGCGTGCGCTTCGTCGATCGCAAGACAAAGCAAGATGTCTCAGAACCTGACATACTGCAGTTCTGCCTACGCAACTCGCTTCAGGAGGTATTCCTGGAGCAGGCTACGGATATGAAGTTCTACTCGTTCTCGGTGACGGTGGTCATCCTCTCGCGCGACGGCGAGCGTATCGTGACAGTGCGCAACAAGGATGCCTCCTACTGTCGCTTCGAGGCTGCATCGAGCACCCATAGCGGCAAGCCGGAGCACGTGTTTTATGGCGACTGGCGCCTAGGCTTCCTCGACGAGTCGAAGATAGAGGCTATTCCTCTACTCGACTACTGGGACCCATTAGGCGACCTCCTGGTGCGCATGGGTGCTGAGCCCGACCCACAGACGGGTCTGCGACGCAAGCCTACAAAAGACCGCAAATTCGCCATCGTGAGCCGTATGGCAACGCCGGGCACGCAGACATACCCCGTGCCTTACTACTCGTCGATATTCCGCGACACGTGGTTCGACATCTATCGTCTGATAGGCATCGGCAAACGCTACATGATTAAGAACACGTCGGCTCCAAGGGTGCAGATTGAGGTGCACGACGACTACTGGGATAACGTGTGCGACAACGAGATGATCTCTGACGAACAGAAGCGCCGAGAGCGCAAGGAGCAGGAGAAACAGAACATCATCGACTTCGTGACGGGTATCGAGAACGCCGGCAAGGCGATGATCAGCGGCTACTACGTAGACCCCAACGGCAAGGAGAACCGCATGGTGCGCATCGTACCGCTCAACGATGCCTCGAAGAAGGAGGGTGGCAACTGGAGCGACGATATGTCGGAGGCTTCTAACGCTCTGTGCTTCGCCTTCGGCATTCACCCGAACCTGGTGGGTGCTACACCCGGCAAGAGCCAGATGAACAACTCGGGCTCCGACAAGCGCGAACTCTTTACGCTGAAGCAGGCTATCGAGAAGCCTTGCCACGACGTGATGTGCAAGCCGTATCACGTGATACTCCACTACAACAAGTGGCATGAAAAAGCCACTGTTGACGTACCGATGATCATGCTCACAACGCTCGACAAGAAGCGAGATGCAAAGAAGGTGAGCGCTAGCAATGAGACTATAGAGTAATTATTAACATTCGCCTCGTAGCTTACACAAAGCTTAACGAGGCTCATAAGGCATAGTATGATAGCAATATTAAAAGAAGATTTTGAACGCTCACTGCCAGTGGGCGCATCTGCACACGACGAGGTATTCGAGGCAGTGTACCCTGCCATAGAAGCAGCACTCAACAATTACTACGACATGCTGCTCGGCGAGCCTGGTGCTCAGCGAGTTGAGTCAACCGACGAGAGCGAACCGTTAAAGTACTACTTTAAGATGTTGGTGTGCGTAGATGCGTTCCTCTCGGTGTTCAGACAGCTCGACCTCGTGCTCACTTCTACAGGCTTCGGCATAGTGTCGAACGACACTGTATCGCCGGCTTCGAAGCAGCGTGTTGATGCCCTTGAGGCCCAGCTGCGCACTGCGCTGTGCCGTGCGCGTGCTATGGTGGTACAGCAGCTGCGCTCTGAGGAGTGGGGCGTGACAGAGCAGGCGCAGAACTTCGTGCGCCACATATACACGGAGCACTACTTCTTCTTTGCACAAGGCATCCAAAGCCGGTCGTACAAGGACTGGGAGGCTATGCAACGTGCTATCAGCGAGGCAGAGGAGCAGCTGCGCGTGCGCTTCTCCGACGAGCAGATAGACGATGTGCTGAAGGCTTATCGCTGCAAGGACAAAAAGAATATGATAGAGTACGGAGGGTTCGTTCAGCTGGTGCGCGACTTCGTCGACCTCTGGGCTGCCGACGGTGACGGAGCACTGCACTCCGCTCTCTTCCGACGCATGGAGCGCCTCGTTGAGGGCAATCCGGAGACATTCTGCATTTACCCTACTACTACGGCGTACAGCTCTGCACACATGCTGACGTTCAGCAACAAAAAAGAATCTTCTGCATTTCTCTTCAATGGATAAAAAAATAGAACTCACATGCCCCAAGTCGTGGAGCGAGCTGACACAAGAGCAGCTGCGCTACACCTTCTTTCTGCTTTCCACCTTCGCCGACAAGGTGATGGTGAAGACATATATGTTCGTGCGCTTCACTGGTATCAACGTCATCAAGAAGAACCGCTTCGGATGGCAGTGTGTCTACCAGCCCGAGGGTGAGAAGCGCAAACGAGTGTTCTATCTGCAGCTATGGCAGATACGCTCGTTCCTGGAGCAGCTCGCTTGGGTGGACAGCATAGAGCAAATGGATAATAGGTTGGATGTTGTCCAGGGGCTCGAAGCTGTCCATCCATTGCTGCAGGAGGACACCGAGCACCATCGCATCATAACCTTCGAGGAGTACCTCTGCATGGAGAAGTACTACCAACGCTTTCACTCTACGGGCAATGATGACGCTATCGATGTGCTCGCCTCTTTCCTCTATCGCAATCCCGACTTCTCGCGACCAGCAGAGCTGACACTGACACCTGCGGAGCGCCTTGCCACGCTTGCATGGTTTGCGCACGTGAAAGTCGTCATGTCGCACGCCTTCCCACACTTCTTCCGCAGAACGGAGAGCGACGACGACATATCCGAGCTGTCGATGCTGCAGTCGTTCAATGTGCAGCTGCGTGCTCTCACCGACGGCGACGTGACAAAGGAGACACTTGTAAAGCAGACAGACTGCTGGCGAGCTCTTACTGAGCTCGAAGCCAAAGCGCGTGAGGCAGAGGAGTTCAAACGCAAATATCCTAAGCTAACAAGTTAATACACGTGATATATGAAAGACTTATTTCCGGCTCTCGACTACTTCACTCAACTCGCGAAGAGCAACCGCCTCGCCACCGAGCATGACTTCCACCCATGTCTTTGCTCTGGTCCCGACTCGATACAAGGTGTTATGGACTCGTTCCGCAAGTACAAGAACTTCATCATGGTCGACGACACCACATCGCAGCAGACCTTCAGCAATGGCGTGGGATATTTCCGACGCGATGTGTACACCGTCTTCATCGTAGCTCACTACCGCTACGACGACATGGCGGAGCGCGAGCAGAAGTTGAACCTCTGCCGCCAGTTGTTCCGACAGTTTCATTCCCGACTGCTGCACGATCGCGACGGACTCGGCGACGAGCGTCTGACATACCTGCAGCTGAACAACATCTACTCTACTGAGCTCGGTCGCTACGCCATGAATGGCGTGACGGGACTCTACTTCATGGTGCAGAACGAACAACCTATAGACATTAGCTATGAGCAGTCAGAATGGACTTAAACCGAACATGACCGACGCCGAGCACCAGAAGTGGCTTGAGGGTTGGAGCGAGTTTATGGTTAAGATGTGGCGCGAGCGTATGATGCAGTTCGCGCCACCAGTTTACGATACCGGTGCTTTGTCGCGCTCCGTGCAGGGTGTCATACATCCAGGCCCGGTGACATCGATAGAGCACCGTTTTTTGGAGTATGGCATCTATGTGGCACGTGGTGTCGGCAACGGCTACCGCCATAACAACGGTGGCGACCTGACATTCCTGAAGGACTGGAAGTCGAACCCACACCACCGACAGAAACGCGACTGGTTCTCAAAGAAGTACATGTATTCGCTACACCGTCTCAACGAGTTCGAGGCTGCTTACTACGGCACTACATACAATGGTCTCGTGTCATCATTCCTACGTCAGCTCTTCACTGGTGGTTCAAGCACCATCGACCGCGCGGTAGCGCAGCTGTAGTGTTCGTTTCTCGTTTTTTTATTCTCGCCTCCATCGCCTTATCTTTGTATCATAAAAATAACATCAGAGTAATATGTCAACAAATAACGATAGCCTACGCAAAGACTTGGAGCAGATACGCGATGAGCGTGCTACTCATGCTAACACCGCACAACGCATCGGCAATGCGCTGCTGGGGCTGTTGCAGGTCGTTGAGCAGAAGCTGGACCTAAGCCGTTTTCTGCGACGCGACATTGACGACAAGGCAGAGGGGCATATACGCTTCTTGCGCGGACTATCTGTAGGTTCTGGTACACACGGCATGGCTCAAGACGGCTCTGCAATACTGAGCAAGCTCACATCAATGCTTTACAGCACCGAATCGCAGTCGGGCTTCGGCTTGGTAGACCGCGGCGACGGTAAGTATCGCCTTGACATCACCGACCTTATGGTGTGGGGTAAAGCCATTTTCAACGAGCTGGAGGTGCGCAAGCTGTCATACGTTGGTGGCAATATCTACCTCAGTGGTGCTGGTAGCAAGATTGTGGCTGTGCAAGAAATCTATGACCTTCAACGCAACCTCACCGGGTGGAAGTGTTTCTTGCTCGCAGACGACGGCACAACGGCTACTCAGAACTATTGGAAGATTGGCGACCAAGCACGCTGCCAGACTTTCGACATTAAGCCTGGTGTGTACGAGGGCAAACAGAACCATCTCTATTGGCGCATTGTAACAGAGGTGAGCACCGAGGCTGAAGTGGTGACTAATGGTATGGGTGATGTGCTCTATGATGGCAAGTTGTTTAATTGGATAGTGCTAGCCAAAGGTAACTGCGCGGAGGGTAGCGATGAGCCAACTGCAGGAGATACCATTGTGCTTGACGGCTGCCAAGACCCTGCAAAGATGGATCGTCAAGGGGTGCTTATGTTAGAGACTACTGGACCTGACACGCCACGCATCGTTGCTTACAAGGGTGTCAATAGCTACACGCATGATGGCAGAGAGGTGTTCTGTCTGTCTCCGAATGGCTCGCGCATAACATCTACGTCGTTCGAGTGGATATCGTCATCTGGCCAGACTATACACATGGTGAACTACCGCGGCGAATGGCAGCGTGGCATTACTTACGACTATTACGACCAGGTGAACCACAACAACGCTGTGTGGCTCTGCACTAACGAGAGCGGTACTGCAGCTGAGCCGGTGAACGGCTCGGCGGACTGGCTGAAGCAAATCGAAGGTGAGAAGGGCGAGAAGGGAGATCCTGGCGAGGATGGCTTGGCGTACCAAATAGTGATAACGAGCAGTTCGGGCACGGTGATGATAAACGGCACCGGGCAGTTGACTCTCGAAGCTAAGCTGTTACGCAACGGCGAGGACATAAGCGACACCATAAGCGATAGTGCGTGGTCGTGGCGAAGACAATCGGCAGATACGGCAGATGATGCAACGTGGAATACTCTGCATGAGGGTATCGGTAGAGTCTGCGTTGTGAGTAGTGATGATGTCGTAAGGCAGGCGCAGTTTGAATGTGAGGTTTTAATTTAGATTTCATTTTTAACGATTTATATAGATATTATTAATTTAAACAAACAAGAAATTATGGCAAAAGTATTAGCGAATGGTCAAATCACAATCGTTGACCTTAACGACGGCAAAGCTGTTCAGTGTTTCACGCAAGCTTCGCAGGGTCAGACTCAGATCTTCACGCCCGATACTGGTGTGTACACTCCAAACTACTCGACAAGTGCACCTAACGTCATCACAGCTCGTGTGTATGTGACGGGTAGCTCGACCGACCAAGCTCCGACAGCAGCTTGTACCAATTGGAAGTGGACTGTAGATGGCGCGACAGCGACACCAGTGCAGGGCAAGTCGTATCAGCTCAACATCGTCAGCAACATTGCGAAGAATGGCAGCGTGAAGAATATCGAGTGGGCATGTACATATACCGACCCCGAGACCAAAGCTACCACGGAGTGCAGAGGTTATCTGACTATCAGCTTGGCAAAGTCGGGTGGTGCTTTACAGACGGTGCAGATAGAGACTCCTGACGGCAACACCTTCGACTCTACAAATAGTTCCAAGCCATTGCGTGCTGTGGCTAAATTCTTCCGCGGCAATGTGCAAGACACCACAATGACAAGCATGACGTGGGAGGTGCTCAATATCAGTGCTGGCACCTGGAGTGCAGTAGCTGCTGGCAACGTCACCACATCGGGTGGTGTGAGCACGCTGAATGTGAATGCCGACGATGTGCTGAACTTCCAGACATTCCGCTGCACGGTGAAGGATGGTGCTGATACAGCTAACGCCATCATCACTTTCTTCGATGCCAGCGACCCTTATGTCGTAGAGGTTTACTCACTCACTGGCGACAAAATTGTCAATGGTGCTCAGTCTACAGAACTGTTCGCACGTCTATGGAAAGATGGTCAGGTGGTCGAAGACGGCACAGCTGTTAAGGCTGACAGCACTCACGCCTGCAAATATCAGTATAAGTGGACTAAGTACAACTCGAACGGCGTAGCAACAAACTGGAGCGGCACATCAAGTCCAGTGAATGCGTCAACAAAGCCGTATGTCACGGTGGCGAACGCTGATGTGGCAGTGAGAGGTACATTTACTTGTGAGGTGTCTAAATAGGGCACCTCACCCTATTTTCTAAAAACAAAAAGATATGGCAACAATACTTGCACGTAGCTGGATAACCATTGTGGCTGTGAAAGATGGCGACAAGGGCGATAAAGGTGATAAGGGTGACAAAGGTGATAAGGGAACTGCTGGCACTGATGCTAACACTGTTGAGCTGCAAGGTGCACCTATCACCATCTCTACTTCTGATGACGGAGTACCATCCGGCACAACATCGGGCGGCATCAACACCTATGGTTATGCTACAGTAGTGTGCCGCAAGGGTGGTGCCGTCGTGAGCGCAAGTTCTATTACTATCAAAACGCCTGTTAACTGCACGGCAAGTGTGTCTGGCACATCGGTTCGTATCAACTCCATACGCACATACTACGCCAGTAGCAATACTATGTACTACACCGATGGCTATGTCGATGTGTCAGTGGTGGTGGGTGGCAAGACGTTCGTCGTGCGCCTGACGTGGCACTTAGACTACACCAAGTATTTCGGTGGACTAAAGGCAGATGCGAAGAAGATGCAGTCAAACTACACAGAACTGACGAATAAGGTAGACGGTATGCCACTGCAAACAAGCTCTGCACTACAACAATACTCTTCCGAGATCCTGCAGTCGGCACGCGAGATATCTCTGAAGGTGGGCCGCACTCTTGCCGAGCGACGCAACCTGCTCGTTGGCTCGTTGTTCCGCAAGCAAGGCGAGGGCTGCGATCTTCTGAGGTCTAAGATATACTGCACGTCGGCGCATGAGGGTGCCAATGTGGTATTCGCGCCCGATGCCAAGGTAGGCGGTGCACGATGGGGTGAAGCATTGAACTCTCGCAACATACACGTCACTAAGGGCAAGACGTACACGCTGGCTTTCTGGGCACGCACGAAGTCTGCCAAAGTAGAAATTACGGGAGAGGTGGTGTGGCACAGCTCGGCAACCAATACGTCGCGACCAAGTGGATATACCGGTCCGAAGGGTAGTGCGAATTTAGGAGGAGCAACGATAACGCCAAGCAACGGATGGTATCTCTACCAGAAAACCTTTACAGTGGCAGCGAACGCCCCGTATGAGTGGATTTCCGTGGCGTGTGTAAAAACCGATAGCTCTACTGCGAGTCAGCAGGTGTACATCGCCCACCCTATCCTCATAGAGGGTACGGCGGAGGACTTTGTAGGTTGGAGTGCTTCGCCCAATGATTACAACTACATCGGAGGCAACCTGCTCGACAACACGCGCACGTTCGCCAAAACCGGCAATCTGATGCGCTTGGATGCCTCAGTGGTCACTAACGAGTCGTACAACAATGGATGCTCGGTAATATATGCCAACGCTGCTTCCAAATACATTGAGATGGCGCAGTGGAGTGTTAGCTCTATCATCAAGAAAGGTGAGGACTATATGTTCTCGTTTATGGCAAAAGGTAGTGGCAGCATCGACGCATTCATGTGGAGTGGATCTAATCTAAGCATATTCGCCGAGGATAGCGAGCGCGATACAACAACGAGCAACGCCGACGGCGGACGTCGCTTCTATCTCACAAGCGAGTGGAAGCGCTATTGGGTACACTGGCGTTCGGATGGCACTGGCATACCTAACTATGTCCTCATCCGTTGTATACAAGGCGGAAAGTCGTGGGTGACAATGCCGAAGTTAGAGGTCGGAGCAACGCCTACCGATTGGATAGAGTCTACAAACGGTTATATCGAGGACAGTGGCATTGTAGCTAAGTTGCTGCGCACTGGCTTCGACATCGAGAACGGCAAGATAACGGCAACGGCGGACAAATTCGAGATACGCAACAACAGCGGCGAGGTGACGGCGACCGTGAACGAGAATGGACAGCTGGATGTCAATGAAGGTCTGTTTAAGGGATTTGTGTGTAAGAAGCTAACAAGAATAACATCGGCAAACTTACATAAATACATCTTAAATCAATATGTCGGTGACGGACGTATAAGCTTTGACTTTACAAAAACGGGTAGTTTTATAGAAATTGTTGATGGTAGTTCTTTCGGTGCAACGCCAGTAATCGTGTTACCGTTTTATTCATCAGACAAGAAACATACGTTCGCAGCCCTAAGTGCAAAAGACGTTAGAGACGTGCTGACATACTACGGTCAGGATATCATCATTATCAACAAAAGCGGAAAGGCTTTCGATATGATAGGTGGCTATTTGCAAGATAACACCTCCGGTTCACCGCAGAACGTTATATACAACAATATGGCTGTCATATTAACATGTGGCTGCAGCGGCACCATCTCGAAAGTAGAAGCACAGTGGGTAGGCAGAAAGCTATTGGGCTTCAATGGAGTATATGATGTATTGGCAGGTGGCAAGGCAGCCGACGAGGCAGCTGACGGAGAAACAACAACGCTGAGTTCTGAGGACGAGCCAACAGAAGTTAACGACTTAAAAACATAAATCATGGAAATAAAAGTAAGACGAATAGCACGACGTGACACCTACACTATAGGTAAGATGTACGTCGACGGCGCATACGTCTGCGACACTCTTGAAGATAAGGACAGAGGACTAACCTCTAATATGTCGGTAGCGCAGATATGCGGAGTGAAGATTAAAGGCGAAACCGCCATACCTGCTGGCAGATACCTCGTCGATATGAAGACGGTGTCGCCGAGGTTCGGAGGTCGGGCGCAGTATCTGTTCTGCAAGGGCCGACTACCAAGGTTGTGCAATACACCTGGCTACCAAGGTGTGCTGATACACATCGGCAACACGGCGAAGGACACGGATGGCTGCATCCTTGTCGGAGAAAACAAGGCGGTCGGACAGGTACTGAACTCAACGGCAACGTTCCGCAAGGTATACACCATGCTGAAGGCTGCGGACGAGAGAGGCGAGCAGATTTGGATAACAATAGAGTAAGGAGGTGCAGATGGATATGGTTTTACAGATACTTTCGCTGCTTGTTAGCGGTGGCATCGTGGGGCAGCTGCTCTACTATAACTCGCGGAAGCGCAAAGAGGCAGCTGCAGCACAAAAGGAGGAGGACGCTAACGCCCTCGCTTACGCCCAGGAGTGGCGCAACCTCTACACCCACGAACACGAGGAGCACATGGAGGAGCGCACAAGACTCAACAACAAAATCGACTCGCTCTACGACGACATTGGCAAGCAGCGTGATCTCATCCGAGAGCTGCGTGCGGAGAAGCACGACTTGCTCCTTCGCATGCACGAGCTGCAGTGGAACGAGTGTACCGTGAACGGATGTATGAAGCGCAAACCGCCAAGAGACTACGGCAAGGCGGAGACCGACTAATAACCCTTTTATAACATTATGAATACATTAGATAAATTGTTAGAAATATTGTGCGGTGCGCTGTTAGGTTTATTATCCGGCGCATTAGGTTTGTTAGCCTGCGTATTGCTGACACTATTTTGCGGTTGCTCTACACCGCAGCCTGTGGTTGTAGAGCGAGTGGTCGTTAAGACTGATACACTCTATAAGGCGAGGACGAGTGCTGACACCTTTCGGCTGCACGACTCGGTGTATGTTGAACACTACACTCGTGGCGACACAGTGTATAGGCTAAAGAGCGTGTGGCGATGGCGTGACCGCATAAGCGTGAAGACCGACACTATATATAAAGCAATGCTCCAGACCGACACAACACGTCTTCCCATACCAGTGGAGCGCAAGCTATCGACGTGGGAGCGCACGCAGATGCACGTCGGGCAGTTTACTATCGGCGCTGTGGTACTTGTCGTTCTGTCGCTGTTGTTGTGGCTGATACATCGCCGACGATGATGCTCCACCGCGCATACCAAAATATTTTGGCTCCAGACTTTGCAGTCTCAAATATTTTGCGTATATTTGCGGTATAACCAATTAAATCGTCTGCAATATGTTAGCAATACTTATTTTCAGCTGGATAGTATCAGTCCTTTTTGTAGTCTTAGCAGACAGAAATAATGGCTATTCTTCATCGTTGAGTCACGATGAAAAAATAAAAAGAATTAGAGAAAAAAGGCGCAGAATAGAACAAGAATCGGCTGAAATTGATGCAAAATGGAGGGAATATAAACTTAAAAGAAAAGAGTTTAATCAATTTTTAAAAGATCTTCATAAAAGCAAACAACAATAATGTATTTTTTCAGGTCTTATATAAGTGCTACTTTTGGTTCACAAACCAAAAGTAGCATTTTTTTATGGCAACAACTCAAACTTTCGAGACCATCGTCACGCTTAATGCACAACAAGCAAAAGACGAGATGGCAGCACTAAAGAAAAACCTCGACGATCTAAAGCAGAAGAAAGCCGAGGCTCTCAAAGATTCCGGCACGTCCGTAAATGATATCAAGCAGATAAACAAAGAGATACGAAAAGCAGAAGATCATGTAAATGCGTACAGATCGAAAGTTAGCGACACAATAAATACGCTTCAAAATCTTTCGACGGCTTCTATCGGTGAGATAGAAAAGGTCTCGCGCATTCTCAAACAACAAATGAAGTCGGCAACAAATCCGGCGGAATACAAACGACTTGAAGAGCATCTTGAGAGCTGCAAGGCACGCATTAACGAACTGAAGCAGCCTATATCGGCTACTCTCAGTCAATACAATACGGCTATAGCTGAAGCAACACGGCGAGCTGAGAATTTTGAGCAGGAGAACGCTCTGATAGACCGTACTCTAAAAAACATCAGCGGTTCGACTGCGCTTGAATTGGAGACATCGCTTAAACTCGTAAACGAGCAACTCGCCAATACGCATCGAGGCACCGAAGAGTATCACGAGCTGACAGAAAAGGCGAAATTGCTGAAAAAAGAAATAGCAGCCGTCGGTGCTGAGCAAGATTTGACAAAAAGCAAGTGGTCGAAATTCGTCAATATCTTTAACACCAATTGGGGTGCCATCACTCAAGGCCTTGCAGCTGTCACTGGCTTATCTGCGACTGTACGCGACTGCACCAATAAATACGCCGCGATGAACCAGGAGATGTTCAACGTCACTAAGTATACGGGGCAAGCCATCGGAGAGGTTGAAGAGATGAACGAGAGTTTTAAGAAGATGAACACCCGTACAGCGCGCGGTGAACTGAACAGACTTGCTCAAGATGCAGGTAGGCTTAGCATCACCAATAGAGAAATGGTAGAGGAGTTTGTCGATGGTGGTGACAAAATCAATGTAGCACTTGGCGACGACCTCGGCGATGACGCTGTTGAAAAAATTGGCAAGTTGGCGCAGATGTTTGGCGAGGACAAGACGAAGGGCTTGCGTGGTGCTATGCTTGCCACGGGTTCTGCTGTCAACGATCTTGCACAGTCGTCCTCAGCTAATGCCGGTTACATCGTTGACTTCACTGCAGACTTGTCTGGTGTTGCCCGTCAGGCAGGCATGACACAAGCGCAAATCATGGGTCTTGCTTCGGCACTCGACCAAAATATGCAAGACGAAGCAACATCTTCTACCGTCTTCTCACAACTTATCACTAAGATGTTCCAGGAGCCGATGAAGTTTGCAAAGTTGGCTGGCGTAGAGGTGAGCACATTCACGACCATGCTGAAGACAGATGCGAATGGCGCATTATTAGAGTTCCTGCAGGCAATGTCTAATCGCGGTGGCTTCGACCAATTGGCACCAATGTTCTCGCAGATGGGGCTTGAGGGTACACGTGCTGTAGGCGTTCTATCATCAGTGGCTTCTAATCTTGATCAAGTGCGAGAGGCACAAGCTACAGCTACGCAGTCATACAAAGATGGTACAAGCGTTCTCAATGAGTTCAATGTGCAGAACAACACTGTGCAGGCAGGTCTCGATAAAGCGAAAAAACAATTTGATGACATGTGCATCGAACTCGGCGAAAAACTGATGCCCATTGCTAAATATAGCGTATCTCTGACTTCAATAGGCATAAAAACATTGTACGTTCTTATAGAATACGTATCAAAACACATCGTTGTTTTGGCTGCACTCGCAACCACCATGCTGGTCTATAACAACGTCCTCACTGCTACGATGATAAAGGAGAAAGCATGGATGGTGATTCGAAACACAAGCAATGCCCTAAATGTTGCATTAACAGCTTCTACAAACCTTTTTAAATCAGCTCTTTTGGCACTTGAGCTAACGTATAAGAGATTAAGATATGGTGTAGAAGCGTACAGACTGGCTATGGAGAAGGCAAAACTTGCGAGTATCACCAACCCATGGGCTGCCCTTGCTACGGTTCTTACCGTTGTTGGTGTTGCTGTGTATTCAGCGGTTAAAGCTTGGCAAGCGCACAAAAAGGCTGTACATGACAACCTACAAAGCGTTAAAGAAGCCAACGCAATAAAAAAGCAGCAGGAAGCCATTAACAAGCGAGTAGCAGAGAGCTACATCGACGAGAAGACACGCGTGCAGCAGCTGACGAAGATCATCCGTTCAAACGCTTTCTCGATAGGTGAGCGACGGAATGCTATTGCCGAACTGCAAAAGATAATTCCGGACTATCATGCAACAATCAAGAACGAAGGTAAACTTTACGAGGAGAATGCTAATGCTATTGATGACTACATCAAAAAGCTTGACCAGGCAGCTATGGCAGAAGCAATCTACGAACAGAAGAAAGAAATAGCAAAGAAAAGGCTTGAGCTAAAACAGACGGAGAGACGCAAGGTGAATAATATTAAGTATGTTAATGCAGAGATAAAAGCTCACCCCGAAGCGTATCGGTCACGAAAAGAATTCTCATCATTCGGTTTTGGTAGTGGACAAGTGACTGAAGGTAATAGACAACTTGCAAACAAACTTATCGAGCGTGCCGCACATGAAAAGGCCCTCAAGGCGGCACAAAGCGGGTTACGTATCTTGGATGCCCGAGAACGCGAACTTGTCAAACTCATAAATTCTGACGAGGGCTTACGCAAAGCGTTCGCCGATCTAACCATAAATAGCGGTGGCAACGGCAGTGGTAATGGTGGTAATGGCAGTGGTAATGGCGGTGGTAATGGTGGTAATGGCGGTGGCAACAGCAATACCACTAAGACAGACCCAAAGAAAGAGAAGTACGACAAAGAGAGCTCTGCACTCAAGCATACGCTTGACACCGATGAACTGGCTCTCAAGCAGCAGCTCGAACGTAAAGAGATAGACGAAGACGAGTATGCTAAGCGAATGTATGAGAAGAAACAGCAGTATTATGTTAAACTTGTAGACCTCCAAACAAAGTACGACCAGGACACTACACAAACACAGCAATCGATGGTAGATGCAGCTATCGCCGAGAGCAAACGACTTGCTGATGTTCAGGAGCGACAGATGACCGAGAGCCTTGACGCAAAGACGCGTGCATACAACGCAGAACAAATGTCTCTTCTCCAGCAACGCACACAAGGGTTGTTGACCGAAGAGGAATATAACGAGAAGCTAAAAGAGGCAGAGAGACAATATCACCAAGACCGTCTCGCCATCATTCAGGAGCACGGAGGCGATGAATACGACGAACAGAAGTGGTTACTCGACAAAGAACTGGAGTCCGTACACCAAAATGAAGAGGATAAGAAGAACGCACAAATGGAGGTGCTCGAGGCGCAATATGACAACGCCGACAGTGCAAGTGGCCAAATGGCAGCTGTGCAAACCATGTACGAGCAACAGCTCATTACCTACGAGCAGTTCCAGGAGCGCATGACGGAGATAGCGCGAAACAAAGAAGAGGCACGCAAGGCCATTATGCAGCAGGCGTTTGATACGGTGAACACTATGTTGTCGGCAGCATCGTCATACTCGCAAGCGTGCTCAGATCTCGAAACGGCTCGTATCAATGCCAACTACGATAAACAGATAGAAGCTGCAGGCAACAACTCTGCAAAGAGAAAAAAACTTGAAGAAAAACGTGACAAAGAACTCGCTGCAGCAAAGAAAAAGGCTAACAAGCGAGCTATGGTTATACAGTTAGCTCAGGCTGTTGCATCAACAGCGATGGCTGCTATCAATGCCTATAGCTCCGCTGCGCAAGTTCCTTTCGTTGGTTATATTCTCGCCCCTATAGCTGCAGCTACAGCTGTTGCTGCAGGTATGCTACAAATAGCCACTATCAAAAAGCAGCAGCAGGCGCAGGAGGCTGGCTACTACGAGGGTGGCTTTACGGGCGGTTCAAGCTATCGACGCAAGGCGGGCATCGTGCACGAGGGCGAATTCGTAGCTAACCACAATGCGGTTAACAACCCGCAGGTTCTGCCAGCTCTGCAGCTCATCGACGAGGCGCAGCGCAATAATACGGTCGGTTCGCTTACTGCAGCTGACATATCGCGCTCGCTCGGCCAGGGCGGTGCTACGGTGGTGTCTGCGCCATCGGTGACGGTCAACACCGACAACTCAGAGCTGAATGCTACCCTCGGCGAAGCTCGCGATGTTATCGATCATCTGTCATTCGTTCTCGCGCAAGGCATACACGCCAAATGCTACATCGATGGCGAAGACGGCATTGCCAAGAACCTCGATCACTACAAAAAACTTAATTCACGCACATGATAAAGAAGTTATAATATGATATACTGCACATTAGACGGCAAGATCGCCTATCCATCATCCTCTGAGAAGATAAAAATCACGTTGAACAACCCATACGTCCAAGACTCCGGCACGTACACGTACGACATATCATTCCTGATGTCGATACACCAGAATGCTGTTGTCTTCAATAACATCCACCGCCTCGATGTCAGAAAACGCATATCGTCATTCGAGACCTGCGAACTCTACGCTGACAACAAACTTATAATATCCGGTAAAGGCACCGTCACGTCTGTCAACAATACTACCGTAAAGCTGCAAATCGTTGGCGGTGCTTCACGCATCAAGTTTAACTCGAAGTTCGAGAAGCATTTTATAGACGAGATTGACTATCCATCACTCTACATAACAAAGGGCATAAATCGCTCGCACTATGATAAAGTGGGCATTAGTAAAGTTCCCGTGAAAAGGGGATTCGGTACTTTGATGATAGATCTTACCGACTATAATATGGTCGGTACTCCTGGCGTAGTCGCTTTTAATCCAATATTCGACGAGAAGACTGGCTACACATCAAATAATATCCTTAAAATCAAGCCGGACAAAATCACTATAAATAACATTACGTACAAGAGAACGAGTGTGGCACTTATGACATACTTAGCCGTGCAGCCTTACTTGTTTTACGTATTGAAACAAGTGCTCCGATACGAGGGCTATACACTCATACGCAATGATTTTGACTGCGAACCATGGAATCGACTTATAGTCGCTTCAGCTCGTCGTACGGCTCGTATTAAACGTTCCCTACCACATTGGTCAGTTTACACCTTTATCGAGGAGGTGCAAAAATTACTGAATGCCAGGTTTATTTTCGACGAAGTGAAGAAAACCGTTAGCATTCTGCCTTTCGATGAGGCGAATTTGAACTCTGCCATCACTTATGAGTGTCTCGACGAGTTTTCTTCAGAATATGATGAAGATGGGGTGAAATATCTTTCGACATCGAACATTGAGTACGAATTTGACCAATCTACAGCACGAGACTGGCGGGACTGTATACCTATTTCTGTTTTCCGGGAGTTTACTACAAAAGAATATCCTTCGGTTGACGATATGCTTGCTGCTGCTAATAAGATGATGACCAAAGAACGCCGAACTACCATTTTTAAAGTCGGATGCGACTATTATGTTTGGGCTATTCTCTCAGATAAAACGGGGTCATTATAACCCATAGGAAAACCAGGTTCAGCAATAAACACAGAGCAATGCGTACTCTGCGGTTTATTTAGTCCGGTCATTCGTGATACAGAGAGTGATGATAGTATAGCATTAAAAATAAGTCCTGCAGCTATCGTTGAGGGTAAGGTTGACGCAAGACCCTTTGACCCCATTTCTCAGATAAAGGGCGTTCACGTGTGCTTGGCTTCTGTGCCGAACACAAATGACTTTTCTCTCGATAAAACATCATTTTCTGACGACGACACTTACATTTCCGTACAAGATGCAATGGAAGGCAGCGATATAGAGAGCAACGACGCAGAGCCTGATGAAGGTCAGCTCCCCGTGATGTTCCAAGGTGTGAACGTGGTAAATATTGTTAAACGACAGGCATGCTCGTATTCGTCAAGACTTGAAAACGAGGATACCTTTGCAAGGTTTCCAACGACACTCACTGACTATCGACGTTTCCCATACTGGGTCGGCAGCGGTGAAACAGCTTCCCTTTCCCTCAACATTTTGCCTCGCCGAGGCTATCGCGACGAGGAAGGCAAGTGGCATTTCGGTAGCTGGGGAGCAGGGCCTGCGGTGGGGTATGATACAAAAGTTAATTTCGACACCCATAACCTCCACAATATCAAGTTCATCTCTGATGAAATTCCCGACCCCTCAAAGATCTATATCTTCCGAAACCAAAAGTTTATCTGCCAAAAGATAGAAGTAGAGGTGGCTGATGGTAGCGTGAACCGCGTGAAGACCGGCTACTTCTACAAGTGTTTATAAGTCGCCAACAAAGTGCTTTGTACTCTCGTGCGCCACCTTCGGACTCTTCAGATACCTATTGGTAACAGATATGTCCGAGTGTCGCGCTTGGTCGCGAGCTACGACAATGCCTTCGGCGTTGGCGAGGTCGCGAATTCCGGAGTCCTTCAGGCTATAGAACTGGTATGTGTCGGGGAAGCAGAGAGCTTTCCGGACACGTACCCATTCTTGCCTAAAGCGGTTCACCGCTATCTGCTCACTGCCCGGACGTATGTGCTTGCCAAAGAGATAGTCTTGTGACGGGTGGCTGAACACGCCCTGCTCAATCATCACCTTCAGTAATGTGTCGTTGAGTGCTACCGCCTGCTCCTTGCCGTTCTTTGCTACCTCTGCAGGTATCGTTATGCACTGCTCCTTTATTGATATGTCGCCTATCTTGATGTGACGCAGCTCTTCTGGTCTGATAAAGGTGTAATACTCCATCAGGCAGGCGAGGTAGAACGCCGGACGCTTCTCCTTTGTGTACTCCTTCAATCTCCGCAGATCCTCGGGCTTGATGCTGTCGCGAAACTTCTCGGTCTCCTTCATCATCTTGATACTCTCAACGAAGTTCTCAGTGATGTACTGCCTATCCACAAGCCACGTGGCGAAGGTTGACAGCCATGTGCGATAGTTGTTGCGAGTCGTGGCAGACCGCTCCTTGTCGAACACAATGTAGTCAAGAAAATCAATGACAAGGAGTCGGTCAAACTGGTGTACGTACTTTATGCAGGTCTTTGCCTCGTCGATGTAGGAGAGCAATACCGCCAAACGGCTGCGATAATCAGTAGCCGTCTTCGACTTTATCATACTCTTCTTCTCTGCTACCTTCAGGTAATCGGTATAACGCTTCACCACGGCTTCCCATGTTGTGTAGCTACGTGCCTTATCATTATTGACAAATGGGTTCCAGCCGGCTGTGAGCTGCTGTGTGAGGTTGGTGATGAGCACGGTGGCGATGTGCTTACGCTCCTTTAGCTTGTAGCCATCGAGCATGTATTTCTTGCGGCGGAGCCCGTCAATAGTGGGGTCGTAAGCATAAAAGTCTACATACCAGTGTTTGCCAGTATGTAACCGCGGAAGAGTATATCCTACTATATCTCTTACAGATAAAAGTTTTTTCGCAGAAGTGTACATTTTTTTACATTGTTCGCCAGATGGCAACCAATGCTATTAAACAATCAGCGTCCGAGCTACCGTCCGAGTCTCCGCAACGCCCATAAACGAATTATGGTCGAAGTCCCTTTATATAAAGGAATTTCGACCATTTGTAGTTGCGGAGGCAGGATTTAAAAGCACTCTACCACCATCTGTAACTTGCTGATTATCAATGGTTATTTTTTTTCAAATATCTCCTTTTTGCACCAAATTTGGCGCAGAACTGGCGCAAGACACAACATCCTAAATCGTTGATTATGAACGGCTTATGTTACATAATTTAACTATTTTAAGATTTGTAAGGTCTACTTTTGGCTCATGGCTCCTCAATGTATTGAGGATTTTGGGGCACAAATTAACCTATACATGTTGTTCAACCAACACGACTTTACCGCCACTCTTTGCATAAGCCTCACAAGTCTGGATTATTTCTGAAACACTATAAGCAAAATTGTGCTCATTATGTCGTAGCACTATGTAGCTTACTTGATATTCAGCACATTACGTCACTTTCATGTCGCAAAAAAAATGTAGTCTGCTTGTAGCGTCTTGTAGCGCAGTGTAGCGTTATATCCAATTATTTATGCAAAGTTAGTATAAAACTATTAGAAAGAAGATTATTTCCTTTGGTTTAACACTAACTTTGCACCATTAATTAATGTCAGAGGCTACAAACGAAGTTTCTTACTTTTTCTTGGTATTCTTCTTTTGTCATACCTCCGGTCTCTATCATTGAGTCAAGCACATCGCCAAGTTCGTCAAATGCTATATCATGATGATACTCTTTGGTCGTACCATCCTTCTCACCATAGATACGATAGTAGTCTGAGCCTTCATCCAAAGCAATATATAACATGCCTTGAAATTGAAATCCATTCACTTGCATAACAAGTGCCGCCATGGTGAAGTCTTCGCCATTGACCTTCTTGACAACTTGGGTAGCGTGCATCTTTGAGATGCCCCAACTGTTGATAACGTCTATCGGCGTTGTATGCAGCAATTGGGAGAAGATAGTGTTAACAACACATCTTACATGTTCTTTGTCTAATGTATTCATATAATATTGTTCTTATTTAACGACCATGTAAAAACTCTTGCAATCTTTGATAATGTTCTTGTTGACTTCGACCTCCAGTCTCAATTATAGCATCAAGAACTTTACCCAATTCCCCAAATGGAATATCGCTGTTTTCTTCGTGCAGTATACCATTTTTCTCGGTGTACAAGCCAAAAACTTGCTTGACACTATTTAGGGTAATATATAATTTCCCACAATAGTTGAAGCCATAGACTTCCATCATCAAAGCTGCAATAAAACGCTTACGTCCATTCATACTAACCTTGATTTGGGTTGCCGTCTTGTTTGTTATTCCCCAACTATACACCACATTGATAGGCGTGGTAATAGCTAATTGTTGAAGAATGGTGCAAACAACTCTTCCTATCTGCCTTTTTTTTAGTCTTTTCATAGTTTATAGGGTTATGCAGGGGAAAGGCAAAACCTCGTCCCCTGCTGTGAATACTAATCAAATTCAAATGGGTGTATATAAAAATAGGTGTCGTCTGTGTCATAGACGTATTCATTGATGAAGTCAACCATCTCTTCGTTTGTCCGTTCACCTTGAACAATACCGGTTTTCTCAACCCATGCCTTAATAGCATCGCTGATGGTGTCATAAACATCTTCGCAAACATCATCAAAGCTGCCTCCTGATGAACTTACGCAACACTCTTCAGGAAAGAAGTTTCCTTCATCGTGAACATGGAATATCTCACAACCGCATTCTATCTCACGGTAGCTTATGGAAAGTTCATTTCCCAATACCTTATTCAGTTTATAAAAGAATATGTCACAGGCAGTCCATGCACTTTCTGTATCGAATGATAACAGACCTCCGTCCTCGTCATCCTCGAACTCAGCCCAGTAGATTTGCCCACGGACCGATATACAACTATGCTCATAGTCAATGCCATAGTGCTCTGCCAACTTGTAAAGATAGACATCCTTACTGTTCACATCCATCATCTGAAGGGTGTTCCAAAGGTCGCTCAATGCCTTGCGTGAGCCTCTCACCTTGTACTGCGTGTCACAAATATTGCTCATACTTCAAAAATTTTATTTTCCCTTTCGTAGTAAAACTACTTCCGGGATTTGTTAGAAATTATGTGCCTTAAAAAGGTGTTATGCACATCGATGCAAGGTTTGGCACCAAAATACGACCCGTAGGCGTGGAGATTTTGGAAGCCAAGCAGAGCCTTGACCTTGCAAAGCGATAAGGCATAACAAATACCTTTGCACAATAATTTCAATAAATCTCGGAAGTTATATTGAGAATGAAAAAAGAACCGCATACCCTTATAGACTAATTGTCTACAAAGGTATGTGGTAAAATATAGGATATTGCTGATGCAAGCAGCAAGACGAAGAGAAAAACCATTTTGCTCCTCATCATAGGAAGCGAGGGAATTTTGTTAAAGAAATATAAAAGAGAATAATAACGATTGGCGAATTTGCCAATCGTGTTTTTTGTTGTATTTTTGCAGCGATTCCAAATGTGGCGACAACACATAAAATACGGCTGGGATTATTAGTTTAATAATTAAAGAACAAATTATGGAACCCAAAACAAAAGTAAGATGGGTAGATGAAAAGCGAGTCTATGTGGAAACTCCACAGGGCGATGACTTTATCGTTGGCTTCCCAGATGAAAGCCTCTACCGCTGCCAAAAACAAGCCTCTTGGTTTCAAGTGGACAAATTTGTGGCATCCCTTTTTGACAAGTATTATGAAGGAGATGCAAGTGTTATCATGGGAGAAATCAACAGGCAGATGTTGATAAACCATGTAGGTTCAATATTCTCTTACTATTCCTTTGACAAGGAGTCCGTTTCAAAGGAGCGTGTCCGTATAGGGCAGCGCATCCGAGAGCTGCGTGAAGCAAAGGGAATGGATGCAAAGCATCTGGCATTCTATGCAGATATTGATGCAGCCAATCTTTGTCGTATTGAGTCTAGCAAATATTCTGTCGGATTGGATATACTCACAAAGATAGGATATGCTTTGGGAATGGAAATAGATTTTGTTGAACCTAAACATCAGTAATCTTATGGTAGATATCAATGAATATACTCGTGAGACAACTTGCGAGTATAAGGGTGAGGTATATTCTGTTCGCGACAATGGAGCAGTAATGCGCCACGCTCGCGAAGGAAAAAAAGCGAGAAAATTAGATAATGTATGGACTTTTGGAACAAAGGATAAGGCAAGAGGCTATATGATGATAAGCTCGCACAGAGTTCATATTATTGTAGCCAAGGCATTCATTCCTGGCAATGAAGATGGGAAGATGGTGGTCGATCATATAGATACCAACCGTTGTAACAACAGAGTTGAAAATCTAAGATGGCTGACAAAACTTGAAAATGTACTACTAAATGAAGCAACACTTAAAAGAGTAACCTATCTTTGCGGAGGTGATATCAATAAGTTTATCGAGAATCCTTCATGCCTACAAGATTTAACAGGAAGCAACCAAGATATCATGTGGATGAGAACGGTTACGCCAGAAGAAGCCAGACTTGCTATGGAACATATTTCTTCATGGGCTAAAAGACCAATATCTTCATACAAGATGATGAAGGAAAGAGAAACGACAAAGGATTTTGAAGACTGGCTGAAGAAACATGAAATCAAAGAAACCAATCCTTTCTTTGGGAATGGTAAAGTAGAAAATCAAAGAACTTCAACTGAAGAACCCAATAGCGACGAAGAAGCATGGGAAGAAATACGAAGAGCACTCACCGCTCCTCGGGTAGAGCGAAGCGATTATCAAAACCCCATGATGAAAGAATTGGAAGAGAGAAAAAGGCTTGCGGAAGAAAAGAAAGAGTCTTTAACAAAAGGAACTTTCCAAATAGGATTCTTTGAGAAGATGCAGTTTCCACTTTGTCCAAAAGAAGCCACAGGGCGATTGGATTCGTATGCAAAAGAATTACAAATAGGTGCTGTTATAGCTATAAGTGAAAAAGGCGACGAATACACAATAGCTTCCTTGGGATGGACAACGGAATGGGATGCTATCCAAGTGGAGGCAACAAATAACGGAAAAAGAGCACATTTCTATATTCATATAAAATATGAAGAAGGAACGTATGTTCATTGTAACGGATACTATAGAGATCAATATAGGTTCTGTGATTCACCGAACGTCTTGCAATGCGGAGCAAGAACACAATGCTATTTCCCTCTTTGTCCAAAAGAAGGAAACATTACTTTGGAGGAATACGCGGAAATTCTTCAGAAGGATGTGTTAATTGAAAAGAACCAGTATTGTGATGGATATGTCATTGATAGAGAAATTGCACATTCCACAAATGGACACCCAATTCTCTATGTCGGTGTTAGTATGCCTAACTCCTTCAAAAACTATGGCGATATGATTATCTTTATAGAAAACGGAAAGGTAATTCACCAAATAGGTAGGACATATTTTGATGAACGTGCTGTGTTGAGGGAGTTCTGCAAGATGCGAGGACAAGAATGGGACGATGAAGAAGAGATAATGGATGATTATTGTTAAATCAAAGGAGCGGCAGGAATGTCGCTCCTTTTGATTACATGATTCCTCCAGTATCAACAGCCACAGGTGATATGTCCGCCTGTGGGAACTTCTCACACCCGATGTAGAGGTTTTCAAAGCATCCGCCATCGGTACGGTGTTCGAGTAGGTCTTCTTCCGACTCAGCCTGTTTCTCCGGTAGTATTTCACTGAGTGTGTCTAAGGCAAACTTGCCTCAGACACACTCAGTGAAACACTACCAAGAAGGAAGATTGAAAGGATTAAAGATCATCCATAATCTGTGTTCTCAACTTTTCTTGGTTGGCGTTATCGAAGTAACTGAGCATTACATAGCAAGTCATGCTCTGATGGGTAATCTCTAATTGGATTTCGCCATTATCTCCATCGAAGATGCTATAGTATTTACATCTGTCCATACTTAACTCATGTTTTTTGGAGTTGTTATCATTAGCATAATCATTTTGGAACTTTTCCACACAATCTTTTGGCTCACCGTATTTTTCCGAGAGCATAGATTTGTAGTTCAAATAGCACCGTTCCAGGTCTCCCCATTTATCCATAGTAGGGAATATTACGGAAACTTTACAGATCATTCCGCTTTTATCAGCTACAGCACAAATGGTACAGTCTTTGTAACCGGCAAATTCACCTTTTAATAAAGATACACCATCTTGAACGCCAATAGGCATAAATCCTTTGGCCTTCAACTTGCTTGTGAATGTCTGAAGGGTACCTTCCATTGGAACGCCCTTAAATTTCATGTGCTCTGTTTGTGCAGAGCAAACACCGACAATAAATGTCAGTAATAAAGTTAACAGAAAATGTTTCATAAATACTTGATTTAATATATTTATCCTTGAATCTAAAATGCCTTGAATCCAAATAACTTTGTAAAGTATGGCATCTCTTTCTCTGCAAGATCATTCATGCGTTTTGCAGCATATCCTTAGTTTCTATGGATTGCATCCATCAACCAAGTCTCAAAAATGAAACTTGATGTTAAGTCAACATCTTTGGTATATCCCGTTATCATCCTTGCTTTTGTCAACTGCTTGAATATCTTGATATCTTCTTCACGCATTTTTAAAGTACTGCAACTTCCAAAGTGCACGTTTCTACCTTCAAATATACCAAAGTTCTCCTTTTTCTCTGCGAAAGCCATCAAATCCAGATCTGTCTTGTCGGCAAAACAGATGCACTTCTTTTGTCCATGAAAGCATAAATAGATAAGGTCATAGGCACTGTAACTTGGCTGTTGGAGATGGTCGATATAATAATTGAAATCAGACTCTGTTGCTACCTGCCTAAAAGTATATTCAATATTAATCGTATTTTCCAGAAAGTCAAGCAAAGGCAATACTGTAGACTTTTTCTTTAAGTCGTGCATTGTCTGATTCCATTCTGTTTCTAAGCAAAATATTCTATTCATATAGTAGTCGCATTTTTGTTTTATACTTTGTAATATGGTATATTCTCCAATTGTTCCTCAATGACCTTGAAGTCTTGACTTAAATCCAATGTCTTTACCATAAAGATGTTGCCGTCATGGTTTTTAAACTGAACATCGGGTTGGATATCGCAGGATGTCCTTGCATAAAGAAGCATACCATCAACAAAACCTGTATGGTATTTATCTTCATTCGTAACGTAGGTGTGTATCTGATAAAGATTAGGGGAATGGATGCTTATCTTTCCCATGTTCTCCTGGAGGGTTTGACCATAATACTTGGTGTCTATTATCAATGTTCTGCCACCTAAAGCAAGGGTGATGTCGGTTTGCATGATGGGCAGCATGGATGCGGAAACGCTTTCGTTCTCACACAAGTCCCACTTTATCTGCTTTGCCTGTGCCTTGTATTCTGGATGCTTCCTCTTGTAATACTCCATGACGAAACGCTGGAAGAGCAGGTTCGTGTGTGCGTCTGAGAAACGCTCCATCTTCACATCGCCACTTTCTATCGTTAGTAGTCGGCTTTGCAACAAGAAATAGCACAGGCTATGGAGCATCTGGTAGGTGTGTGTGTTGCGGTCGTATCGCAACATATCCCAGCGGATAGAAGATGACGGTATCTCATCAACTGCCTCGAAATATATCATGAGCTTTCTCAATTTTGCCTTTCTCTCTGATGACACATCGGAATAGCGAAGCAGCAGGAGTACGCACGATTTCAATATCTGGTTGAAAACATTGTTCTCTGAGAAGGTGTCATATTCGCATATCAAGTGGGTGTCTCTCGTCATGCGCTTTTTGATGGTCTCTTGCATAGACAACTTTCCACGTAGCGTTTGCAGTTCTTCTTCCTTGATGACGTACTGACGATGGATACCTTGCTTCAAGAGATAGGCGATACCGAGGGAGAGGATTTCCGCGAACAGGTCGTGAATATCCTCAAAGTTTTCTCCTGCTATCTGCTCATAATTGTTTCGCTTCAGTTCCTTGAATGCGTATGTGAGCATATAGTAGACGTTCTTGATTGGTATGCCTTTGTCTATTATCATGATAGTATGCTCCTGATGATGCCTATTTGCATCTTGCTCTTTTGTGGGTCATCAAACCAATATTCTTTCAGCATCGGGGCTATATCGTAGTTCACGACATTCCTCAGCCATTCCTTGCTGACAGTTTCTTGGTCGCAGAAATAGCTGTGGCCTATACAGAAGCCAGCTCCCAAGGAGTCATCGTTGGCAATAACAGTGTTGAGGTTGACGATGGCATCTATCACCTTATCGAATGTCTCATCATGGAGGCTCTCTTGATATTGCTTGAAACCATCAGTCAGGAAGCCTGGCTCCATCTCGAAGAAGCTGAAACGGCGGCGCAGAGCATAGTCTATCATAGCAAGGCTACGGTCTGCCGTGTTCATCATGCCTATGATGTAGATATTCTCCGGTACAGTAAAGTCTTCACCTGTGTACGCAAGTTTGATGGTTTTGCCACGGTAGCCATTCTCTATGAGCATGAGGAGTTCTCCGAATATCTTGCTCAGATTGCCACGGTTTATCTCGTCGATGATGAAGAAATATTGCTTGTCGGGGTTGCTCTTGGCTTTCTTGCAGAAATTGTAGAACACACCAGGTCTCAGCACGAAACCTCCATCTTCCGTTGGTTTATACCCCATGATGAAGTCTTCGTAGGAGAAATTCTGATGAAACTGTACCATATCGATTTGCTCATCATCTTTCAGACCGAGCATGGAGTATGCAAGGCGTTTGGCGGTGAAGGTCTTGCCGACACCAGGAGCACCTTGCAGTATGATGTTCTTCTTCTGTCTTAGCAGTCCGACAAGGCTATCATAGGCTTCAGAATCCATATAGACTTCACTAAGGAAATCATCTTTGGTGTAAAACTCCTTTTGCTTGACTATAGGGACAGCGTTGCTTTCACGGATAAAATCAAGTATCAGTTCGTATTCAGTTTCTGACAGACAGAAGAATGAACCTTGTGGATTGCCCAAGAACTGCATATCCTTCAAGCCTTCAACGGCTTTGATGGTCGCAAAATCGATGGGGTTCTTCAAGGCTTCTTTCTTCACGAACTCTATCGTCTCGCCATTCTGTTCCTTTGAGACTTCTGCCATTGCTACAATCTGCTTGACAGGAGTTGACTCATAACCAATGACGGCATCACCAGCTTTTGCATCAAGGAAGTTCTGGAAGATGCGTCGCTGCTTACCATTGTCGTTATAGAGGTTGTATTCTACTGTTGAGCCTACAGCCAAGTCAGCCATGCTCCATATCTTGGGATTGGCCACCAACCACCAGTAGCGTTTCTGGGTGGGTGCGTTGAACAATGCCTCCAACACCTTGACATAGTCGGGGTACTTGGTGATGTCGGTCAAGGTCTTCAGTACGAAATTGTGAGGAGCATCCCACATTCCTATGTTTGTCCACTCTACCTTGTGGATATTTCTGAAGTCTTCATAGGTCTCATCATAGATATACTCTGACTTTACTATTCCCCTACCTATAATCTTACTGATTCCAGACTTGACGAAAATGACATCTCCTGGTTGTACTTCATGAACAAACTGCCATATCGCAAGGCCATCATTCATGAAACTTGCATCTGGCTTTTCATAGACATCTCTCAAATGCTCTCTGACACTATCAAGAGTGTCGTATTGCTCCAAATCTTCCATATCATCCCATCCGATACAGATGATATTGTCCTGCTGGCAGAGGTTCCATTTTGATGCGCCCTCGCCTGGCGCATAGAGCCAATATTTCTTTTCTGAAGTTTGTATATCTCCTGCTTGACTGTTGTTGTCTATCATTTGGAGTAGCCTGTCGTAGAACACAAAGAGATCTTCCGAGCCTTTCTTTTCAAGGAGGAGGCGTTGCATCTCTGGAATGCTCTTGTTACTTGGATTGTCCATACCAAACTTGGCAGATGCTTTCTCCAACATAGTGCGGTTATAGATAGGTACCAACTGCTCATTGGAGTACAAGAAGGCAATCTTCCACTTGAATACATCGCCAAAGGTGGTGATGCTATCGATGGCTTCAAACTCGCCATTTCTGGCATGGTTGGCTATCTTCACTATCTCGCTCCTTACCAATGCGTAGGCTTCTTCTGTCGTATTGCCGTTCTTGGTATACCAGGCATAGGTGTCATCACACATAAATCGTTCACGTGTGTCCTTCGGTTTCTCTTTATACTTGTAGATGCCAAACTTATAGGACGAGCCGCCCCATATAGAGCCTAACTCATAGGTTTTACTCTCAACCCAGTAACAAAAAGAGTCCGATCTGTTCAGGTTCGTATATTTGTCCAATGGCATTTCCGAGAGGGTTTCCAATGGGAACGCTGTCAGAAAGTCATTGAGTAGTTTTCGCTTATCTTCCATAATATATTCAAGTGTTGCTTAGGCTATATATGCAATGGTGCAAAACAAAGTGACAAGAAAAATGAGTATCACGCAGCATCCACTGTTAGAAGAGCCTTTGCTCGACATAGTTTTTCCTAAGTCGAATATGCTAAATGTTGTCTTTCTATATACTCTGTTATACAAAGCACGTTTGGGATGCAGCCATCCCATACCACGTTTGCCGTAACCTGGGATTATTGCTCTTTTTATTGCACGTTTGGCACGCCCCGTAGTCCGTGCGCTTACGCTCTTCTTCTACGAAGGTTTTCTCATACCATATTTCATAAGCTCACAATATTTACAAACGGTCTGTTTGGCCAGACTTGATATTCTTATAATCTACCTTCATCTTGGCAAATTCGATTTTCAACTTTTCCACTTTCGGGTTCGCTTTGTTTGCCGGAAAAGAAGTTGCCACCAGACGAGCCTTCCTTACATGATTTGTTGAACTGGCTAATATTGGATTCTTTGCCGTTGCGAGCAACTGCTCCATGCCGTGAATAGAATCATGTCCCTTTAGCTCTACGAATATTTGCGTCCAAGCCTCTGCAGGTTCTGTTGATGTCTGTACCATAACAAGTTTGTCACATTTCAAATTCGTTTTTATGATGTAACCATCAATTTGAAATACCGTTGATGGGTGTTTCTCTTGAATGGCAAGCATATACTTCTTGCCTTGCTCCTGTGTGGCCACAAACTTTCTGACTTGAAGTGCTTGCTCTGCAATATAACCTGCAAGAGTCAAGTTCTCGTATGTACTCTTTTTCATTGGCTATTCTGCGTATAAGATTTCGTTAATGCGACCGATATGGTCATCTACCCAATCTGAGACACTATCCAAATCGATACCTGAAAGCATTGGAATCTCCATGTCTTTGATGTCCTCAAAAACGCCATCCTTATTAATGAAATAAGCAGATATGGCATCAGTCTGGAGCAACGTCGTTTCGTCAACAATTTCCTTCAGCCTTTCATCATCAGGTCTTTTCTCATTGGCGGCAGCATCTGCCATCAACACATTGAGAGTAGACAGCACATAAGGGCTATGTGTAGTGAGCACGATCATTGAACGATGTTTGCCAACAGATTGTGCTACTTTCAAGCGACGAATTATGTTCTGTACCAATAGACGTTGCGCATCGGGATAGAGATTCTGTTCTGGCTCTTCAATAAACAACTGGGCAGACTGATATTTCATCCTTTCACGAATAGGAGCCAAATCCTCTTCCGTGATTGAACCTATTTCCTTCTGCTTTACAACGTCAGCATCAAGAGATTCCATAAGGCGGTTTATCAAATCAGTCACGCTAAACTTCACAATCTTTCCGACAACCCCCATGTTGTAATCGGACATCACATCTATAGGCATGATTGACTGCACACCACTTGAAGCGTAAAAGGATGTGATAGGTTTACCATTCGGCAGCATCACATAGTCAAGTCCTTCATCGTTGAAATACTTGAAATCATCCGTTAATGACAAATCGATCTTATTGTCCAAGTCGTATTTCATCTTTGCCTCATACCATTCGTGTATGAAGTTGAAAATGGAGTCTCTTTCTTTGGATTTGTATGTACTGTCAATATTGCGAACGGCAGAAATAAGATTTCTCTCTGCAGGTATATAAGATAATTTTGAATTGTATCTGTCATCCCAAGCATCTTGTTTGCGCACGATTTTCGCATTTTGGTTTGCACCTGTTAAAGAGATTGTGATAACATCGCCATCATACATTATTTCTGTATCATCACCAAAATACATTTCATCCACCCGATGAAACTGCTTCAGCTCTCTTATGAAACGCTTATTGTGCGTATAACTCTGTATTGTATTCTCAAAAGAAGTCATTACCTTCTTTTCTATCCAACGACAATAGCACAACACTTTCATAAAAGTGCTTTTACCCGAACTTTGCCGCCCTATAACGAGCAAGACATCCGTCAAGCCTATCAGACCAGTATCCTTAATCGGGCCAAGATTCTTTATCCTAATTGTTGCCATATTATACTATTATTATAATATATGTAGACCAGTGACATAGTGATTACTCAACAGCATCAGCGCATTTCTGCTTGCCGACCTGAATTCTTAGAGCTTCAATAAGGTCATCTTTAGATTTCAGTGTTTCGTCTTTTGACTTCAATGTTTCATCCTTTGCTTTTAGAGTTTCTTTCAAAGTTGATATTTCTCTTCTCAAAGAATCGTTTTCCAGCATCAAGTTAGTGTTAACACTGACATTTCCTACAGAGACGGAATTGTTGTTGCCACTAACATTTGTTGTTTTGAATGCCCCTTCTTTTCGGAAGTAATCCAACGGCATATGAAAGAAGTCCGCCAATACCTCCAATTTGGACAGGCTGATGTCTTTTGTACGTCGGAAATAACTCATTGTCTGTTTACTTTTCTTGAATAGAAGGCTTATCAGCTCCTGCTGTTGCTCTTTTGTCAAACCTGCATACAGGTTATCTATTAAATCTAAATTCAACATAATGCTATATAATATTATAATGGTGTTATGTTAATTTGTACTAATACGCCCAATATATTGAGCAATACATTTTGTTTTCTCCAATGTTTGGACTACTTTTGCATGCAAATATAATCAAAATCTCAGATATACAATCAGAGAATAGTAATTTTTTGCGATAAAATATTAAGCAAATGACACAGAAAGAAATTGCTGATTATTACAGTAAGCTATCTAACGGTGAGAAAGGGCGTTTTACCGCATTTTTAAGCATGAACCTCGGTGGCTCACCACACACTTGGCAACAAAAGATCTTAGGATGGACTCGTAATATAATGGGCCGACCAATGTCACCGGTTGTCGAAAAGGAACTGTCCTCAATTGTTGAGAAAGACAAGTGGAGGATGATGTATTAAAATATTAAGTATCGACATATATAATGAAGCACATTAAGGACAAATACATAGACATTGTAAAATCACGAGTCGACATCTGTCAGCTTGTGGTAGACCTCTGTCCAGGCACGGTGCTAAAACCGTCCGGACCACACAGAAAGAAATGCTGTTGCGTCTTTCATCAAGAAGAATCTCCTTCATTGATGTTGGACACCACCATGAACCGTTACAAATGTTATGGTTGTGGGAAAAGTGGCGATGTCATTTCTTTCGTAGAGGAGTGCCAGGGCATTGGATTCATTGACGCTATCCGGTGCCTTTTAGATATGTATTGTCCAGATGTCGATACACATGACCTCTTTGGCCAAAGCGGCACCCCAGAGCAGGAAGAACGTGACAGAAAAGCGGAAACCATGTACATTTACAACCAGTATGCCCAAGAGTTCTTTCGTGCACAATACGAGGCAGACAATGAAGAAGCTGCCGCATGTCGTAGATATGCCGAAAAATCCGATGGCTCTTCTACTGGACGTTGGGATAAAGATTTCTGTCGAACATTTGGTCTTGGCTACAGCCCTGCAAGAGGGAATAAATTCCTCGAATATGCCAAAAAGAAAGGACTCAACCTGCAAATACTGGTAGAGATAGGCTTACTTGGCGAAGATGACAGCCGTCCGGGTAATTACTATGATTTCTATCGAGGTCGTTTGATGATACCGCAACGTGACAGATATGGCAGGGTGCAGACGTTCACGGCAAGAAGCATAAATCCACAGGCATCTGTCAAATACCTCAATGGGCGTGACAGTCTTATATATAGAAAGAGTACATCTATTTTCGGCATTGACATAGCCATGAAAGCAGCGCGTCAATCGGGTAAGGTATATCTTGTAGAGGGCGCACCAGACGTTATGCGTCTTCAATCATTGGGTATAGCTAATGTGATAGCCTCACTCGGAGGCAGTTGGTCAAAGGAACAACTTGGATATTTCAGCAAGTTCAGTTGTAGCCTATGCTTCATCCCTGATTGTGACAAGCCCAAGGATGGTGAGAAATTTGGAGCTGGAGAAAAGTTCGTGTTTGCCAATGGCAGACTGGCAACAGAGATGGGCTTTCAAGTCTCAGTGCGTGAAATACCCAAAGAAGGTAACGCCAAGCAAGACGCAGACTCGTACATCACCTGTCTTGAACGTTGGGAAGGTCTGACAGAAAAGGACTTCATACTTTGGTATGCCGACAAACACTACGATACAGAAAGCACCAACGATGACCAGCTGAAAGTTATCAGCGATGTATGCGACCTGCTTGTCAACATACAATCAGAGGTGTTTCAAGCTTCTCTGTTGACGGATCTGAAAGACAAATACCGTAAAGCCTCTGTTTGGAAAGGAGCTTTAGCAGACGCTGCCAGAAGAAGACAGGAGCAGAAACGCAGACAGGCTATCAAGAAGTCTGACGAGCTTGAAGGCTATCGTTTTTACAGAAAGGGCTATCATTATTACGACCTTGACCCACAAGGACGTGAAAGAGCTTGGACGAACTTCATCATTCGCCCATTGTTCCTCATTGCTGATGACAACAAGCCAAGCCGTATCTTTGAACTGGAAAACGAGAACCGTATCAAACGAACCATAGAATTACAGCAAGCAGACGTGACGAAACTTGACCGTTTCAAGGAAAAGATTGAAGGTAAAGGAGACTTCCGATTCTTCGAGAAGCAGGAGAAATACGAATTGCTTAAAGCGTACATCTACGGCAGAACAGAAGAGGCGCAGCGAGTTCCGCAGTTGGGATGGAACAACATTGGAGAGAGGGGCTTTTACGCTTTTACCAATGGTATTGTCTACGAAGGAAAGTGGAAGCCGGTCGATGACTATGGCATTATCAGACTGGACAATGAGAACTTCTATCTGCCGGCTCTTTCGAAGATACACAAGCGTAACAAGAATGCCTATGTCAACGAGAGGCGTTTTATCCATGCGCCTAAGCGTGAGGTCTCTGCCCAAGAATACTTTGCGCTGCTTCATGAGTTATATGGAAACAATGGAATTGCAGCCATCTGCTTTTACCTTGCCACATTGTTTAGGGACATCATCACTGATACGACACGCTCGTTTCCAATACTGAACATCTATGGCAAGAAAGGCACAGGAAAGACAGAGTTTGCGCTGTCGCTCATCAATCTGTTCCAGAGAAATCCAGAAGTCAGCAATTTGGACAGCACCACCTATTATGCTATGGGTGACAAATGCGCTGAAGTCAGCAATATGCTCGTCCACTTTGACGAATACAAAAACTCGTTGAGCAAGAAGCATATAGACTTTCTGAAAGGTATCTATGACAATGCCGGACGCTCGAAACGATCAGCAGACGGGGAGCGAAGGGAGTCCACGAATGTAGACTGCGGTGTTGTGCTCACCGGGCAAGAGATGCCAACGGCAGATATAGCCCTGTTTTCAAGAGTCATTTTCTTGGAGTCTCAGAGAAGCGAACGAACAAAGGAAGAAACTGACAAGTACCAGACATTCATGAAATTGCGCAATATGTGTCCGACCAATATAACGGTCAGCCTGATGCGTTATCGTGACAACTTTAACGCAGGATGGTTCAATGCATGGAAAAGAGCCTTGGGTGAGATAAAGAGCGAGGTGGACTACAGCACCATAGGAGAACGCTTCATCAACAACTGGGCAATGATGTTGGCGACATACTATTGTCTACATCCCATAGCGGAAGAACTTCCCTTTTCCGAGAAAGAAGTGCATGACATATGTATAGAAGGCCTGAAGTACCAACATTCATTGTGCAACAGCACGGACGAGATAGCCGTATTCTGGTCTATGTTCTCCAAGGCGAGACAGCTTGGTGACATAAGGGAGGGGCAGGATTACAAGGTCTGCCTGATGAAGACGTTGAAAGTGACGGCAAAAGGCAAGCAGCGTAAGGTGGTTGAATTCGAAACGGACAGACAAGTCCTCTTTATAAGGGAAAAATATGTATTGCCAAAGCGAACATACAGGCAAGAAGAGAAGGAAAAATCCTTATTCCAGATGAGTCATTACTTTCATACCTTGTCTCTACACCAGACTACTACGGCAAGACAAACTCTCCGTTGAAGTTCTACATCCTCGATGAGAATGGAAAGCCAACAAGAAGATCCAATGAGACTGGAACGTCGTCACTTGTTTTTGACCAGGAACGTGCGCTTGCTTTTGACTACCAATCCATCTGTGGCAACTACGACATCAATCTTGTCACAGTCAGTGAGCCGGAAAAGGAAAATAACGAATAAAATGGAATGATATGGCATCACAGAACAATATCTATCCTCTTTTCTTCACTCTGGAAAGAGTTCGTAACGGTTATATACTAACTGCAAAAGAAGAAACTGGAGGGCTTAAAGAAGCGGAATATCGGAAGGAGGTGGTATCGGAAGATAAAATCAACGCAAGGATTGGCCAGATGCTCCACCTTGATGCGATGGTAAAGGAACGTCCAGTTGTTTTTCATGTAGAAGCAGTCGGTGAAACCACCTACCAGTTCTCGAGCGAACACCCTTCAGACGGACTGACGGAAGCAAAGCTAGCCTATGTTCACATCAACGGTAAGGACATAAAGGATGGCTCCATTCTGTCCTTGTTGATTAAGGACACAGATACCATCGAAGTCTATGGTATAGAAGCGGAGCGAGCGGCTAAAAGCAACAATCTTCCGCTTGTCCGGGTAAACGGAGTACCTATACTTAGCTTCCCTAATACCAAAGACGGCAAGAAGGCATTGGCATCTTGCGTTGGTAGGACTTTGCTTGCTGAAATCAGCATCCGCCAGTTGACAGACTGGTACTTTTCCCACAAAGTATTGATGGAAAAAGAGGATAAAAAAGGAAAACAGACATAGAATTTTGAGCGACAACAAGGCTGTTTTGTACAACCGACAGTTCTCAATAGTAGAAGGTGTTGTGCTCAATATATTAAACGACATAATAAAACAATTTGAGAAATGGACACAAGAATTATCGCCGTAGCAAACCACAAGGGTGGTGTCGGCAAGACCACAACTGTAGCAAATCTTGGAAGTATTCTTTCCAAAAAAGGTTTCCGTGTGTTGTTGATAGACCTTGACGCACAAGCAAACCTCACCACTTCGTTGGCATCCTCTTTTGTTGGAGTCACAATCTACGAAGCACTGACCGGCAAGGTGGAAACCTTACCAGTCATTGAAATCACAGACAGTTTGCATCTCGTTCCTGCATCCTTGACACTTGCCATGGTTGACGTGGAACTTTCCACAGCCATAGCAAGGGAGAGCATCCTGTCTGAAGTTCTGGAGAAAGCGGAAGTCTCAACAAAATACGACTTCGTGTTGCTTGACTGCCCTCCCTCTTTGGGCTTGGTAACGCTCAACGCCTTTACAGCTGCTACTGACATTGTCATCCCTCTCGTTTCTGAGGTGCTGCCATTCAAGGGACTGACCATGATTAATGATTTTATCAACATGGTAAGCCGAAAGCTCAACCCCCAAGCTCACATTTCCGGCATCCTTATAACACGGTGGGAAGGAAGCAAGTTGTCAAAGGGTATTGAAGAAAAATTGCGTGAGGCAGTAGGTGACATCGTTTTCAATAGCAGAATACGCAAGAACATCCGCCTTGCAGAAGCCCCTTTGGAAAGTCGCAGCATTCTGGACTACGACAAGAATTGCAACGGAGCCAAGGATTATCTATTGTTCGCAGAGGAGTTTCTAAATAGAATGACACTAGTATAGGAGGATTGACTATGGACAACAAGAGTCTGGATGCTTTGTTCACGGGACTTACGGTGACGGGCAATTCACAATCGGAGACAACGAACACACCAAGAACGGCCGAAAAAGGAAAGAAGGGAAAGCCGTTGTCATCACGAGCAAAGCAGAAAAAGCTGGAGAAAGAGAGACAAGAAGAACGGTTTTGTACAATAGTCAGCTCTGACCTTCTGAAGAAAGTGCGCATTATCGCCACTCGTGAAGGTCTACAGATAAAAGATGTGGTGGAAGCTGCATTTTTGAGAGCTATCAGCAACTATGAGCGGAAACATGGGAAAATAGAAGATGACCCCAAGAAGAACGTCAAGGATCTCTTCTGACTTAGAACATCATTATATATTTCGATACATCATAATTAATTGTGTAGGAAAACTCAATTATTATGTCGTGGTGGCAGGTTGTTGTGAAACACTCTGCCACTTACGCTATTTATGACATTCTAATACAAAGAAAAATTCAATTCTTTGGTTCTATTCTTTATTCTCGTTAGAACCAATCCTCTATTATCGCCTTGAAAAAGCTTGTTATTGGGAACTTTATATAAAGATAGTGGACTGTACAGGGTAATTTTGTGTTTGCAATTCACGAATTACCAACAAAAAATGAATGATTATGAGTCCATTTATAATTTTCGCTATCGTATTGACCATCGCATATGTATTGTACTATGCGACCATAATAACAATGGATTTAAATGCGAAATCCAAGAAAGAAGGAGAACATGAAGAAACCATATCAGCAAGTGACACTAAAGATGCTGAAGAAGAATACGCTCCACAGACCGTTTTAGAGGACACTAAGACAGGAGGTTTCTCATTCTTGGAGTCAATAGAGAACAATGAAAATTCCATTGAAGAAGTTATAGAGTCCATCAATACACCAACTATAGCAGATGATGACTCACGTCTTGATATTGCCGAGATTTTGGCAAATACTGATGGAAACAATCGGCAAGGGTCTGAAGATGTAGAGCCATCGGAAGAACATCCGGACAATGTCGATAATAAAGATTCCCTCAATACAACATCAGCGTTCTCAGAAGTTCCACCAGAAGAAAAGAAAGATGAAGTTTTTGATGAGAGCAAGGCGTTTAACCAGGATATGGCGCAACCGCAATATGCTGTCAGTTCCATTATCGGCAATGAGAAAGATGCTGCTTTGACTCAGCGTATCGAAGAAATCAATCAAAGATTAATGGATTGTCCGACAGAAAGAGGATTAAGAAACCCAATGCAACTTGCCAGTGAGATGCGAGAAAACAGAGAACACAGCAATATCGATTTGAAAGATGAATACACCCAATGCTAACACTGCATACAGGCTATGCGCTGCATTATTGTCAGTCCTATGCATACAGGACGTTTCTGCCAGATGTGGCTCTGTAGATTACTCATGGGGAGCGGACGGACTTGCCGAGGCAACCGCATTCGTTGGCACCATGATGATTTACATTGTAGAAATCTTATATGCCATAGCAGGTATTGTGGTGATAGTTGCCGCTTTGCAGATCGGTATCAAAATGAATTACCATGAGGGAGACATCACCAAAAGCATGATGATGCTTTTCGGTGGCATCCTCTTTATGATAGGTGCTTCAATTGTCATGCCAGCGTTGTTTGGCTATCAAGACATGAATTTCGTATTTTAGACTATTTAATCGCGAATAAAATAGAGTTATCACAAATTGTAGAACTAAAAATTAGAAAGTCAATGAAAAAGTTTTTTTCAAACGTCTTTACTACCATTAAGGCGAAAGTGTCTCACGCAAGGAATCGTGCAAAACTCATGATGATGGGTGCTGCGATTGCCGCTCTAACTCCTATCGGTGCTTCTGCACAGAACCTGGCAGGTACTGGCTATGATGCAGGAACTTCCGCATTGGAGGAGGTCGCATCCGAGTTGGTCAAGTACATTCCGTATGTAGTCAACTTGTGTTATGCTCTTGCTGGTATCTTTGCCGTTGTCGGTGCCATCTCTGTGTACATCGCCATGAACAACGAGGAGCAGGATGTCAAGAAGAAGATCATGATGACCGTCGGTGCTTGTATCTTCCTTATTGCCGCTGCCAATGCTCTCCCGCTCTTCTTTGGTATCAGTAACTAATCCAAACGTCGTGTTATGGCAGAGATGACAGAGACAAACATGGAATACCAGATGTTTAAGGGATTGCAGCGTCCTTTGGAGTTCATGGGACTTCAGGGACGCTACATCACTTGGGCAGCCGTCACCGCCGGTGTCGGTATATTGGGCTTCATGTTGGTTTACGCTCTGGTTGGTTTCCTTGTCGCATTGGCATTTGCTGCAGTTTCCATAAGTAGTGGAATTTGCCTTATAATGGTCAAGCAACGAAAAGGACTCTACTCAAAGAAAAACGACAAGGGCATTTATATCTATGCTTACAGAGAGCGTTTGTGAAATCATTTACAGCCGATGGGAAATGTAAAGTTATAACATAGTAAACAATCAACGGGTAGGCTCGATCCACGGCGGTAAGAGTCTACCCTTACTTGTATAAACAAAAGCAATGGTCATTTACGTTATCATATTTCTGATTGCCGTATGCCTTGGCATGGCAATTTCCGTGTATTCTTTCGGTACAGGGAGCAAACGAGCCAAAATCTTCAAGGAAATCTATTTCTCCATTGAGGACATAGATGGTATCGGTGTGTTATACACCAAGACCGGTGAGTTTTCTGCCATACTTACAATGCAGAACCCAGTACAGAAATTCTGCGCTGACATAAATGAGTATAATTCTTTCTCCAATCTGTTGTCCTCACTGATGTCAACCCTTGGTGAAGGCTATTCCATCCACAAGCAGGATGTTTTCACGAAAAAGAAGTTCCAATGTACGGACGAGGGCAACAAGGAGTTCCTGTCTGAAAGCTATTTCAGGTACTTCAAGGGAAGAGAGTATACGGATTGTAGCACATATATCGTCATTACACAAGAGAACAAGAAAAGCCGTCTGTTCAGTTATGATGACAAGAAATGGAAAGACTTTCTTGTCAAAGTCGGCAAGGTGAGGGACCAGCTTCGTGACCGTGGCGTTTCTTCACGCTTCTTGTCTGCCAGTGAAGCCAAGCTCTATGTTGACCAGTATCTTTCCCAGAACTACACGAGCAAAAATGTTTCTTTGAACAACTTCAATGTCAAGGATGACCAAATCGGCATCGGAGACAGAAAGTTCAAGGTATATAGTTTGGTGGATGTGGACAGCATTGTCCTGCCGACGCTTATCCGTCCATATACCAACATCGAGGTCAACAATATCAGTATGCCTGTAGACTTGATGTCTATGGTGGATAGCATTCCAGAAGCAAAGAGCGTTGTCTTCAACCAAGTCATCTTCTTGCCAAGTCAGAAGCAGGAGATGAGTAGGTTGGCAAAGAAGAAGAATCGCCATGCCTCCCTTCCAAACCCAAGCAATCAGATTGCCGTAGAGGACATCAAGAAGGTAGAAGATCTGATAGCAAGAGAAAACAAGCAGCTTGTATATTGTCACTTCAACCTTGTGGTCACTGTCGATGTGAAAGCGGATCTTCAAAAATGCACCAACCATCTGGAGAACACCTTCGGACGTGTCGGCATTCAGATAAGTCAAAGAGCTTACAACCAATTGGAGCTGTTCGTCAGTACATTCCCAGGCAACTGCTATTCGCTGAACAAGGATTATGACCGATTCCTTACTCTAAGCGATGCTGCTGGATGCTTGATGTATAAGGAAAAACTCCCTAAGAGTGAGGACACACCTTTGAAGGTCTATTATACAGACCGTCAAGGAGTGCCTGTAGCTATTGATATTTCCGGTAAGGAAGGCAAGAGGAAATTGACGGACAACAGCAATTTCTTTTGTTTGGGTCCAAGTGGAAGTGGCAAATCGTTCCACATGAACAGTGTAGTACGCGGTGGTAATGTGGTGATGATGACCACATTCGGACATGGCAGTTTCGGCAAACTCAAAGATATAAGAATAGACAACAGCCTTATCGAAAGACTAAAGGCATCGGGTATTACAGACCAAGATTTAAGAAAATATGGAATTGCATCAGAAATCAGGTGTCTTACCATCGGAGAAGCGGCAAAACTCTCCAGAATGGTTAACGCCAAAGCAAAAACAACAGTTGCACAACTCTGCGCAAGAGTTCAACGAACACACCAAGAATGCCCCAATCTGCCAGCAATGGAGACAGAAGTTCCAAGAAATGGGGTTCAAGGTGTCAAAACTAAAGAGATAACAGAAAAAAGTAAAACAATCAAATTCAAATTATGAAGAAGTATGTATTCATGTTTCTTCTCTGCCTGACATCTATGGTGTCTATGGCAAGAGACAGTATTGTAACGGCACAGCAACGATGCCAAATTGAAGCAAGGGACAAAGCCGAGTTACTTGTTCCTTTAACTCCATCTTACCTTGACGGTATAACATCAACTACTGGTTGGGATAACAATTGGTTCGTGGAAGCAAAAGGAGGAACCTCCGCTTTCATCGGCACTCCTATAGGGTGTGGAGACCTTTTCGACCGTGTTATGCCGGTGTTGCAAATCGGTGTTGGTAAGTGGTTCACTCCTGCCGTCGGTGGCAGAATTGGTTATCAAGGGATTAAATTCAAGAACGCAAACTTACAGTCTATGAAGTACCAGTTCGTTCATGCAGACTTCATGTATAATCTCACGCACAACCTGCAGTGCAACGAGTATGGTTTGTCGAAATTTGATGTAATTCCTTACGTCGGTGTCGGTATGATACGCAACTCTTCAAACACTCCTGGTTATTTTCTAACGGACAATATCCCTTCCGGCAACCATCCGTTTGCTTTCAGCTATGGTGTCGAGTTTCGCTATCTTCTTGCTGAGCGTCTTCATCTTGTCGGTGAAGTCAGTGGTATGACAACAATGAAAAGCTTCGATTGCGTCGGCGCTTCAAGCAGATTTGGTGACCACATGGTCAGTGCCTCTGTCGGTTTGTCGTACACCATAGGCAAGAGAGGATGGAAAAAAGTCGTTGATGCACGTCCGTACATCAACCAAAACAACTTTCTTCTGAAGATATATTCGGAACACCCGCAACAAGTCAATGCTAACAACAATATCGAAGCACAATCCACAGACAAGAACAACTATAGTGGTCTTAACTCCCTTCGTTATAGAATGTCTTTAGAAAATGAGAACAATGATAGTTCTTCGGATAGCCTGTCACAGAACACTAAAGTAACCATAGGTGTTCCTATTTACTTCTATTTCAAGTTGAACACAGCAAAATTGGTGGACAAAACACAGTTGGTCAATCTTGATGAGATTGCAAAGATTGCTAAAGAACAAAACTTAACCATCCATATATCGGGAGCTGCAGATAGAGCAACTGGCTCAAACAAGCGCAACCGTTATTTAAGTATAGAAAGAGTTAGGTACATTGGTAAGCAATTGATAAAACGAGGCATAAGTAAAGATTCCATGACAGCCACCAGTTTAGGCGGCATAAACCAATTTTCGCCGAAAGAAGCCAATCGTTTTAGCGTAATCTTGCTAACGCAATAGAATACACGTTTTTGATGCAATTACTGCATCCAGATCTTTTTTGTGCCTATAAAATCAAGAAACCAGGAATAGAATGGCAAATAATTCCTCTTATGTGCGCAGAAAACGGAGAATATCCCCGTTTTGGGTGGTGGATATCATCCGTTTTCAGCACTGAGGCCTGTTTGGCTCTGCTTACACTTGCTTGATGACAGGTATGAGGAGAAGTCTGTCATCATAACCTCGCAGTTGCCACTGGACAGATAGTATGACTATATTGCCGAACTGACTCTTGCCGATGCAACCATGGACAGGCTCATAAACTCATCGGAACATATCGAACTTAAAGGTGAGACTCTGCGCCATAACAGAAGACGTAGATAATACTGTCAGATAACGCTAGCTTGGGGTGCCTTGCGGTACCATCTGCAGGACATCCTTTGGCAGCGTGTATAGCGGACTTTTGGTACTGGTACCATCAAGCCGCTATGAGGTGATACCATGACTCCGCTCCGCACGGTACCAACCGACCGCTACAACGGTACCATTGGGGCGATATTCTCACCTATGTAGGGCAGGGTATGCAACTTTAATAGGGTCGTATCTCGAATGGCACCCAAAATAGGAACCGCCGTATGCGGAACCACATGTACGGTGGTGTGAGAGGTAGGAAAACGAAAGTAGGAAGAAAACTACTTCGTTTTCCTCCTACTCGATTAATCTATTATTATGTTCAACAGTGACATAGTATTGGTCACAACTTACATTTTTTATATGATATAAGAATGCCAAAAGATAATCCTACCATCTTTTGTTTAAAAAGCTATCGTAAAATAGTTCTACGAGCAAATATATAAGAACAATGGGATATGTCCATAACTTTTGCTGTTAAAATGCTTCCTATAACACAAAGTATAATGGTAAAAAGAGCATGCAAAATACCAGTATTATCGAAACCAAAATACATTACTGTGTATTTAGAAAGCATTGTAAATATTGGGTGAAAGATGTATATCGGCAATGTGTTTTTACCTATATATAATAACATGTTACATATTTTTTTATTGCTAGATAATTGATAAACTTTTGTAGTTATAGACAGAAAACATATAACACAGAACAGAACATATATTTCTCCCCAATCTCTCCACTCCGTATTGGTAAGAATAATTATAAATGGTATTACAGCCCAAAATGTTCCAATACAAATCTTTCTAAAATTCCCAACAAAAAGTCTGACTCCCACACCTATGAAATAGTAGATAGCGCTTTTTGCACTTAAAAAAGGGGTATATTGCGATAGCAACAACAGAAAGATTGCTAAAATTATGTAACGAACATAAACTTCATTAGACATGAGAGGTCCTTTTCTTCTAAAATTAAAAACCACATAATAGCATATTCCACATAATATCATCACTTTAAAGAACCAATATGGTCCTATCGAAGTTATGAATAATACATTATAAAATGTTGTAAAATCAAGAACCTTCACTCCATCTCTAACTGGTAAGTAAATAGAGACAACCATATAGCCACACACCATAATTACATATGGCAATATTATTCTCGTTAGATAAATACAAAAATCAGCTATGGATTTCTCAACATTTACAAGGAAGCCTGTTATAACTAAAAATGTGGGCATCAAAAATGCCAATATCATACTTTTCACATTTGTATGTAGGTCTCCAAAATGAACAATATGAACAAGTATTACTAAAAATATCAGTAATGCGCGTATAAAATCAATCAGTGAATTTCTACTCATAAATAAGATTCTATTACATAGCACTCGTTCCATAAGTAAACTATCTAATGGAACGAGCGCTATAAATTCTATTTGATAATTAATTCTGCACCTTTTTCACATTCAAAACCATTTTTTACAGTAGTTTCTGTATTTGCCTTAAGTGTTAATGATCCACCTTTTTTTATAGTTACATTGCCATATTGTTTCGTTGTTGTTACATCGTACCCTACTTCAATTTTGTCACTAATATATTCTTTATTATCAATAATCGTTTCATTCTGGATATATATAGTGCTGTTTAGAATTTCATAAGGCACATAATTGTGTTTGTTTAGAATTAAATGTGCATCTGATGGAATATTATTGAGATTGATAATATTATTTGGGGTTGAATAAACTCCCATCAATACTCCTTTATTGGAAACCACAGACACAGAGAAACCATCTATAGAACCAACTTTTACCTGTAAACTACTTCCGCTTCTTACTATATTTACATTTTCGAAATCTTTTGCAGATTGGGTGTATATTTCCAAACTAGGGTCTCCCCCACACACATAACAAAAAGCATTTGCTATTGCATACTCATTGTTTTGGGGTATGTTTTTTATATGCGCAATAATATTTAAGTCTCCGATATTATATACTCCTTTATTAAGTAAATTATCAAATAGTAATTTGTCGTATGTATGATTAGCATCGGTGTATGATGCTTCGGTAGCTCCTAAAAAAATAGAAGAGCCATGCTCTGACCTCATAAAACTTTCCATAAGGCACGTCTTGTCTCTCAAATCTGCATTGAGACAGGCAATAGAGAAAACAACGGGATAAGTCGTATTCGTTAGTTTTAGCACTTCTGCATTTGCAAATCCTTTATTATCAGCACTCCATCCGTTATCCCATCTGTCCCAATTTCCATGTCCACGATAATTCAAAATGTTTACACCATTATTAATTGCTTGAATAACATCTGCATTTGTTGCATTTGTACCACCTTTACTTGTTGAAGCTCCATATGCTTTTTCAAAAGACATGGATTCCGTATAGCTCGCATTGCGAATCTCTTCAGAACATTTTTGATATTTTTGTGGAGCATATTGTTTGTGTGCAACCAATAAAACATTTTGAGCAAAATTATTCTTTTTACTCTCATAGGCAATGGTTTTATTAACCATATTTTCTAATTCTTGCTCATTATTTGTAGAGAAACGTCCTATTGCAATGTCTGCTTGATAATCATCATCACCATCCATACAGCCATACCAATAGTCACTTTTTTGAACCTCACCTTCTGTAGACTTCCAATTGTAAAGTGGAATTTTTTCATCATCTCCAACAAATAGAATATATTGTATGTTATAATTGTTGTACTCATTTTTTATGTAATCCTTTATTGTTGAACAAGTATTTCCAATGTCAGATACAGAGACAGTCTTTGTTTTGAGTCCTTTGTAAGCTTTCCATTTACAAAAATTTTTAATGCAGTTACTATTAAACAGCTCAGATTTGTCTCCAACTATTATTAAATAGTCATATGTATCCGTTGAATTTTGTGTATCTATATTTTTGTTGTCTTGTAAAAGGCTAATACTATTATCGAATATAACTTCGCCTTTTTTATATGATTGCCCATAAGAACAAACCGAATCTTTCCCTGTGTTTTCAAAGTCTATTTTTACAAGTACCTTAGAATAAACTGTTAGTTTATTCTTTTGCGGATAATACTTAAAAGGGCATATGTCAACAAAAAGATTGTTTATGTGTTTATACTTCTGTATTTCACTTTCGTAAACTAACTTGCTTTCAAAGACATTAAGATTGTAAACAGAATCACTTTTTACGAACTTTACAGTATTATTTTCTTTTACATCTTCAACGAATGGAAAGATCTTTCCTATTGCAATGTCCAATGAGTCTATTTTTGTAGCAGAGCAAGTGTAATGCGAGCCACTTGGCAAAGCAACGATTTTTGATAATTTAGGCAGTGCTGGACAACCTACAAAATGTAGGGTAGAGTATCCTTCACCCAAACTAATTTTATTGTAGATATCGTCACCTTCCTGAATATCTTCAACAAACATACCATGAAAAGAAATTTGTACATAATATCCCGTGTTTGCTGATTTAACAACAGTTACAGAAGGACTCGTACCAATTGGTGAATTGTCAAAAGAAATCCACTTTGCTTGTGCATATCCAATCTTACATACTAATAATAAAATTGGTATAAAAAGCCATTTATGAATAGAAATTCTCATATTCCAAATTATTAAGTCACAATTAATTTTCTATAGCAACTCGCTTTGTGGAAACAATATTTCCATCTGCAACTAATGCGTAAATATACAAACCATCGGCCAAATCTTCTTTTGATAAATTTATAGAGAATACGCCTCTGTTTGTCACCTTTATCTTTTTTACGAAGACTCCATTTATATTATAGACATTAACGGCTGCGTCTTTTATATTGTCATTCACTTTTAATTCCAAAACCGATGTGGTGTTGGACAAAATTTTAGTTTTTGATGGTTGTTCAATGGCCTTGTTTTTCCCTTCTAAAACAGACAAACGATTATTAATCTCATTGATCGTCTTTACAAGAATAGGAACCATTTCCATATAGTTTACACCATACGAACCATCCTCTTGCTCATAAACTAAATCTGGGAAAACCTCTTTCAGTTGCTCCAACGAAAGTCCAAAATGTCTTTTCTCTATATTTTGAGTTTCAATTTTCGATATTGGCTGTTGTGCTTCAATAGAATCAGAACCGACAACACTATTAGTATTTAGGTCGTACGCCTGTGGTAGATAATAAGAAAGCAAGTTTAATTGACTAATTTTATCTGTCAAATTGTTATCTTCTGTTTGCCCTTCTTCAAGGGAAAAAGTGCTGATAGCATCTGCTTCAGAAGTTGCAGCACCCAAAACAAGTCCCTTTACACTACCTGTTACAGTTAAATCACCCACTACTTTGGTAGCACCGTTAAAATAACCTGCATATTTTCCTCCTGTGTTTATACCATTTTCAACATTGCTAATTGTGCCATACACGGCTGCACCATTATTACTTCCGTACAAACGCCCAAAAAGGCCATAATTGTATCCGCTTGTCGCATTTCCTGCAACACCATAAACACCATAAGCACGACCTGAAGAGTTTGGAGTACTTCTTACAGCCTCTGATCTAATGCCCACACAGAAGTTCGCAGTTCCAACAGGACTCGCTGCCATGATGGCTTTACCCCAATTTGGGTAGGCATTACCATTTCTATATGCAAATATGCCTACGTTATCACCCAATACTGTAAGTTTGCTATCGGCTCTACCTATACTACCAACACTAATGGCAGACAGAGGTGTTTCTGTTGACGACAAACCGAACATGGAATTACCATTGTTAGCCACTTTAAGCTGTGAGAAAGCATTTGCTGAGAACAAAATGCAAACTGATAAAAACAAGAATTTCTTCATAATTGTATAGAATTTGTATTGTTTGTAAAACATCCTACCAAAGCTCCTAATAGAAAACTTTTATGTTACGATATTCATAATAAGTACTACATTACCAAAAGGAACTATAAGCTTGTGCAATAATACAAAAAATACACGACATGGCAAAATTTTCGATGGTAAAACATTGAGTGGTTTGGTAATTTAATGATTTTTCACAGATAAATCGATTACGGTAACTATTCAGCTGTAGGGCATGGCGGGGTTTCAAGCCTCAAATAAGGCTTGAATTGCATTGAACGGAGTCTTGTTGTGTTTCTTGGCAGTTTCAACGATTGAATGTAATTCAAGAAATGCATCTGCCCCAAAATCAGAACGAAATGTGCCGGAGTTCTTAATCAAGGTAAAAAAATGATTGCTAAAGAAAGTTTCGTACCTTTGTTGTAAAAAGAGTAGAATCGGTCTGTCGAAGAGGTAAACCTGGAATTTACATTATTATGATTTAGTTATGAGTAGTATAATAGAATCGTAAAAATAATATCATAATGATGTACATAGCAATGAAAGATCACGTTCGACATATTGTTTACGCACACGTTTGTAATATATGTTAAAATATCCGCAAAAACAAATTTTTTTAGCTTATTGGTTGCTTTCTTGGCTGATTTTATGTAAATTTGACGGCGTAAACCCAAATATGGATTCAATGTGTTCGTCAACAATAGTATTAACTTATAACATTTGGTGGTATGAAAAATGTATTACTCTTACTAAGTGTTCTAGGCTGCTTGTCTTCTGTATATGGTCAGAAGGTTGATACAACTTTAATCGGTAAGCAACAGACTGCGATATTTAATCGTCCTACTTATGACTATTCAATTAAAGTTCCCAAAACCATTGATGACAACCAAGACTTTCAGAGTTTGGATATAACGTCTCATGGAGGAGATTTGGCTGATGCATTGGGAAACAACATTTATTATAATGTAGACTCCTTGGTGGTCAGAGGAACTGTGGATGCTGCTGATATTCGTACTCTTTGAAAAATTTTGATTAAATTTGACCCCAAAATAGAGTCATAGCAATTCAGATATCCGATATTGACCTTCATTCGTATTGAACTTCTTTGCTGCTGTGATTCGAATATGTATTAACAGAGAATTGTATTAACAAACAAATCCATTATTATGGGAAAGAAAAACTTACTCGTGATGGCTGCCAGTATATTTCTGGCAACAGCCAATGCGCCGACGGCAACGGCGCAAGAAGTAGGTGGAGTTGAAATCTCCACGACATCTATTTTCCCGATTACCGGAGTAACAGCAGCTACAGATGGCAATTACAACTTCAAGAGCTTTGAGGTTGAAGCATCCGAAGCAGGGGCGTACTATACAGAATTCTGGCTTCTGCCCAGCAAGTATGCCGACAATAGCTATTCCACGTTCTTGATCTACTTGAACGACAGTTATGTCGGGAGCATCAACCCAACCGTTGGCAACTGGCAGTCTGCACGTGTTAAAGAACACGAGACTTTCAATCTTACAGAGGGTAAAAATGTGATCACTATCGCGACTTTGGCTCCCGAGTTTCCCGAGGTTGAAACCCTCAGAATAGCCAAGAATGACGAAGAGGCTACTTTCGCTTCAGAACCATACGAGGCATTCATTGAAAACGCTGCAGCCGGTGTCACTTACTATATCCCGGAAGATGATGGAATGTCAGCATATGCCAGTGATGCCACAGGTGTAGGACTGAAACATTTTTCAAATCTTCCTTTGAACTATACGTTCTATAAAACCTTCAGTTTCACGAAGGATCAGGAAATCTTCATCACTACATCAAGTGCAGCCTCTCACAAGATTGATGTTGTATATTATGGTTCAGAGTCAAAGATTCTAATCAATCCCGGTATAAGCAATTCTACAAATTCCAATTCGTTGATAGTGAATCCGAGAATTACTCCACCAATTGCAAAATATTGGCTTCTATATACTCCTGCCACTTCTGAAGAAATGCAAGGGTTGAGTTGGGTGTTTCCTTCTGAAAAATCCATAAATTCATCAACACAACCGCCACAGCCAGAATAACAATTCCAAAATCCGGTAAATATCTTATACGGGTTCGCCACGCTTCAAACGGAGGTTCCGCAATAGCGGATGTCAATGTAAATGGGGCATATTATTACACAGACGTCCCTATAACACTTACATATAAGGACTGTGATATTCCTGCCGATAACAATTATTACGCAACATTTACTTGCTGCAATAACTTCGGAACAGATGATCCATACCTGTTCATTCATGGAGCCGGTTGTGATAAAATCGTAGGATTCAATGACGATGCGCCAAGTGCTAAGGCTCAGCAGTATAATATTTCCACTTGGGATTCTTACATTTCCCAGAAATACTCAATGAGAACATCAGGTATAAGTGTCAGCAACTATAGTTCATCAAAACCAACATCGCGTTGCAATATAGTGGCCCGTATATCTGAGGGAGCAGCACAATCAGTCGCTAAGGCGAGAGCAAAAGGAGATAATACTGCAGGGGTGGTTGAACTTGCAATAACAGATGAATCTGTACAGATTGCGATTCCTGCGAATATAAACGGGGTGTTTGCCATCAATGCTCCTGAAAAGATTCAGAAGGTTGCTGTTTATATGATGGCAGGCAATTGTATTGGTTCTGTCAACTGTAAAGAATCATGTGCCAACATCCCGGCATCTTCTCTTAATATAACTCAGCCTGGTATTTATGTCATAAGCGTTGAGACCTCAAGTGGAATAACCTCAAAGAAGGTAGTCCTCAAATAAAAAGAAGCTTTGTATAGAGGCATAAGGTAATACTTATGCCTCTATACAAACCACAAAATCACTGCATATGAAGTATTTTTTTACTCTTCTAATGTTCACTCTGGCGACAAATTGCTTCGCAGACTCGCTACTATCTTCAAACTCTGACGGAGCTGATGGAGTTATAGGTGGCCATGAGTATGTGGATCTCGGTCTTCCAAGTGGCACATTATGGGCAACCTATAATGTCGGTGCAACCTCTCCTTATGAAAAGGGTGATTACTTTGCATGGGGAGAAGTGGAGCCACGTGAAGATTTCTCATGGGAAAACTACAAGTTCTTTGAAAGGTATGAAGTAGATCCTAATAATGGCGAATGGGCTGTCCTTGAAAATATCGGCAACGACATCAGCGGCACGGAATATGACGCGGCACGCTACCAGTGGGGAAACGGCTGGAGGTTACCCAATGAACAGGAACGCTATGAACTGAGGATGCTGTGTTGGTGCAATGGCCCAACCATAGAAAATGGCGTTAAGGGTGTGAGAATACATGGCCCTAATGAGCACAGCATATTCTTGCCGGTCTGCGGTTTTGGCCTTTGGTATGGGCAAGAGACTATCTTCGACAAAACTGATGGCGCATATTGGACAGGCGTTGAAGAACCACAATGTGGTTACAACGGCAGGCCTATTGAACCAAGCACGATTGCCAGATCCTTATTAGTCGATACCAGTGGCTTTACCGGTGCTACCTCAAAGAAGGCTTTGGGTCTAAACATACGTGCTGTTGTCAATCCGAAAGAATCCGGAATAGACAATGTCATCTCAGAAACTGAAAAAATAAGGTTGGACTATCGTAATGGATATATCCATATAATGGGCTGCCATTCTGAGGGTATTATATCGGCATTCGATCTTTCAGGACGAATAGTATACTCGGGTCCTGTCATCGACGGCATCTGCCAGTTGCCCGAATTAGTCAGCGGCATATATATTGTTTCATATACCGATAACAAGAATTCAACAACAACTCAAAAAATAACAATATAATAAAACACATCATGAAGAAGTTCATCACTTTCATAGTAGCAGCATTCTGCCTTGCGTCATCCATGTCGGCACAGGGCAGCTACTACTACTATCACGGCGCAAAAATGCCGTTGAGCGAGGACGCGACAAAGATTGTGTCAATTGCTCCAAGAACAGAGAATATAACACTTTCCACATCTAACGGGTTCACGCTTGTCAATACAATCTCGGACTCGCGCAGTCTTATCAGGGTGTATGAACTGTCTTCATCCACCACAGTAAAGCGTGTTATTGCGGCAAATTCATATTCGCATGTTAATCTCCAACCTTGTTACAAGTCTGAAAGCGGAAATGACCTTATACCCAACGGGTATATCAATGTCAAGTTGAAATCCGCCGCGGATTATTCAATTCTTCAGACTGTGGCACAGCAGAAAGGTTGTGAAGTCATAGAGCAGAATCCGTTTATGCCTCTATGGTACAATTTGCGGGTCAAGGATGCTCCCGGCCTTAATTCTGTTGAAATTGCCAATGCCCTATATGAGACTGGGAAATTTGCATCGGCATTTCCAAGCTTCACGTTTGATGCGATTGAATTCTCATACGACCCAAATGTATATGAACAATGGGGATTGTATAATTCCCAGTATGAAGACCTTGACATATCTCTAAGTCAGGCTTGGAGCTACTCAACTGGCAGAGGAATTAAGGTGGCTATTGTTGATCAGGGGATTGACCTTAACCATCAAGATTTGCGGGACAATATTTATCCTTTAAGTTACGATACGGAGACTAAAACATCCCCAAGCAAACTGTATGGTGATCATGGAACTCATTGTGCCGGTATTGTCGCAGCAGTCAGAAATAATGGAATACAAGTTGTAGGCGTTGCGCCCGATGCAAAATTAATGTCTGTCAGCAATAGTTTATCAACAGTGACGAACTTAGAAGCCAATCTCGCAAATGGAATAAATTGGTCATGGAAAAACGGTGCAGATGTTATTTCATGTTCATGGTGGTGTGAACCAAACGATTTGATTGCAGAGGCAATTGACAATGCTGTTTATAAAGGTCGAGAAGGAAAGGGTTGTGTATTTGTCAAATCAGCTGGCAACTATACTTTGGCACACCCTACCTATGATATATCCTATCCTGGAGACTACAGTGAAAATGTATTGGCAGTATCCAATATGACTATAGATGGGACATTATCTTCGAAATCCTGCTATGGACCAAATTTATTTGTGACGGCACCGGGTACAGACATCCTGTCAACAATACGTAACAATCGGATTAAAAAAATGAGCGGCACATCAATGGCTTGTCCTCATGTTGCAGGTTTAGCTGCATTGATTTTGGAAAGGAATCCATCATTGACAGCAAAGAAAGTTCGTGAGATTATTGCTAAGAACACAAAAAAAATTGGCAATATTCCTTATAGCACAAATAAGATTTACGGAACATGGAATATCAAATATGGCTATGGTCTCATTGATGCCTATAAAGCAGTCATAAATACTCCTCGCAACTAAACTTAATCGGGCTATGCCATAATAACTAAAATTATGGCAAGCCCATAACACATAGAAATCATGAAAAAAAGAAAACTAATAGGTCTGGTTTCAATACTGGCCACTGCAACGGCATTAAACGTATCTGCCTCCGGTCTTATACCTGAGCAATGTACTATTGGAGACCGTCCGGTTTGTTATCCTATTGTTGATATCGGATTTACATTCGATGGATCCATCTCAATCACCGAAAACTCAACTGCAACTGTGTTTTCTGACGGGCATCCTGTGGCAACAGGCGTGTTGTCCTGCTCCAACTATGTAGGAAAAAAAAGGATACAGGGAACTGCGGTGATCACATTTGAATCGCCCCTGCTGCTTCCAAAAGGCAAGACATACCACCTTGTCGTACCGGAAGGTGTTATCTACAGGGAGGGTAAACCAGACATCACCAACGAGAAACTTGAAGTGGAATTCAGTGTGCCATCGACCCTCGGTCAGGCAACGCCCACTGTTGAAGAAGGATCTGTTGTTGAAAGAAAAGACCGGATAGGATTCTTTTTCGGATTCGAAACTGCACCCGTCGATGGCGCGAAGGCGATACTCCTTCGTGAAGGGGTTCCTGTTAGAGAATATTACTGCGATGTAAGCTGGGATTGGAATCTCGGTTATGCAGGAATTGATTTTGGCGAAAACATAAATTTCGAGAATGGAGTGAGATACTCGATTCAATTGCCTGCGGGTAGTACAAGTGCCCTATACCGTACGGATATTGTAAATGAAGAAGCAATCGTCAACTTCATAGGCGGTTACACAGAGCCGGTGAAGCCAATCCAGTACACTTGGTGCAGTCTCTTTGACAACCATACCACGGATGTGCTTGGGGAAGTAAAATTCTATTATGACCGTCCGATTGCCCTTTCCGCAAATCCGATTATCAAGCTTAACATCGAGAATGAAAATCTCACAGTCAAGGAAGTCGTACCGACAATTTCGGAAGAAAATGGGGACTGGGTGTTGGCTGCGGATTTCGAGAACATTCCGCTTATCTCGGAAAAGGGATATACTATAATTATACCCGAAGGAACAATCGTTTCCAAAGAAGGAGATGTTGTTGTCAATCAACGCAATGTAATGGAGATTGGGAGCAGCAGTGGCATTGTTGAGATTGAGAACCGTGAAGTATCGATAAACTCAGCAAATGGTGTCATATCAATAGGACAAATTTTTAAGGGATGTAATATAAAACTGTTCTCCCTTGATGGGACAATGATATACAACACAAAAACATCGGAAGGAAACGTCTCTATTTCTGTACCGACATTTGGAGTTTATCTTCTGTCCATAAATGGTAAAACGTATAAGATCGCAGTTAAGTAACTACCAATACAAAAAAACAATGAAAGCACTTTTTTTCATCTTATTGCTGGCTGCAGGATGTATGTACTCGGCAGCGGCTACTCCCTATTACTACAGTCAGGGAGAGAAAATAACTCTGACGGAGGTAAGTGACAGGATGAGCGTTGCTGTCAACACATCGACACCCATATCGATGTCTTCCGGATATTCAGTAGTCAGGGAGATTAAAGACAACACATTTCGAGTTCTCGTGTGTGAGGACAATCCTCAGAACGGATCCCGTTCCAGTGCCACAACCTTTAAGGCAAGACTTAAAGGAGTCTCAACTACTGCAATGGTTTCTCCCTGTTATAAAAGTGAAAACGGGGATCATATTGTCATTACTCCTTACTTGAATGTAAAACTGAAAACCGCAACAGACTACACATTGTTGGAAAATGCGGCCAGACAAAACAATCTAACCATCGTATCGCAAGATGAGTTCTTGCCGTTATGGTATATACTCTCCGTGACACCCGCAACAAACGGCTCATCTCTGGATATTGCAAATAAACTGTATGAAACTGGATTGTTTGCAGAAGCCATTGCTGATTTCTCTTCAGAGAACGACGCTTTATGCTCCTACGACCCTTTTGTAACACAGCAGTGGGGACTCTACAATGCCAACTATGACGACATTGATATCTCAATCTGTGGTGCATGGTCGTATGCAACCGGTCGCGGAATAAAAATCGGCATCCTTGATCAGGGTGTTGATGTCAACCACATAGATCTCGCTCAAAACATCTATCCCTTAAGTTTCGATACAGAATCCGGGACTTCTCCCGCCAAGCTGTTCGGAGATCATGGCACACATTGTGCAGGGATTGCAGCAGCTGTTCGGAACAATGGAATACAAGTGGCAGGGGTAGCACCTGATGCCAAAATCGTTTCAATCAGCAACTCATTATACAGTACACCCAACAGTCAACTTAAAAGAGCTGATGGGTTTATATGGGCCTACAAGAATGGAGTTGATGTTATATCCAATTTTTGGAAATCCGGAACAGTTCACCCAGCCATTAATGAAGCAATTGCCGATGCGTTCAAATATGGACGTGAGGGTAAAGGCTGCGTGATTGTGTTTGCTGCTGGAAATGGTGGACATATTGATGTCTCCTATCCTGCGAACTGTAACGACAAAATAATTACTGTTGGCGCACTTTGTTCAAATGGAAATATTTCTTATTTTTCTCAAACCGGAGATAAGCTAGATGTGGTTGCTCCTGGTGTTGATGTGTTGTCTACACTGCCTAATAACGAAACCGGCCTTAAGGATGGTACATCAATGGCCTGTCCACATGTAGCAGGTTTGGCGGCTCTCATTCTTGAACGAAATCCCCGTCTTACCGTAACACAAGTTAATGACATCATAGAAAACAATACAAAGAAAGTTGGGCCAAATAAATATAATGAGACACGTAAAAACGGTACTTGGAATAGTTATTATGGTTATGGTCTCATCAATGCAGAACAAGCACTAATCAATACCCCAAGATAAACAATGCGAAGAATTAACAGCGATTTATGAATGTGTTCAGAACATATACAAATAAATATTGCTGTCCAGTAAAACACAAAAGAGCATAAAAATCCTCCCCGAAGCCCCGTAAAATAGGACTTCGGGGTTTATTTTTTCAAAAGTAAGCCCCCTTAATCGAAAAGACTTGGTTCTGGTGGTGCTTTTTGCATCTCCTTTGCAAGGAAATCATTCCAGGTTTTCTCGGGATTTTCCATGAATGCGATAAAATCGACGTAGTACATGAGCATAAGTCGTACCATGGTAACAACCTGCGAGAATGCACAGTACCTCTTGATGCTTCTTGACAGAACTGTTATCAGCAGATTTGCAATCAAGACTACCCATGTCTGTATTTGTATGGCGTTGACGCTGTCCACATAGAAGAAAGGAGGCGGACGCCGTCTCCTGATCGGCTATACAGATGACCGTGCAAAGAAAGATGCCTATAACCGGGAGAAGGGAAT
>OGWZ01000045.1_pt1 | contig 139291 bp, 135 predicted proteins | sample 1576141 | NCBI WGS metagenome assembly OGWZ01 (sample SAMEA3541512, study PRJEB24748) | human gut metagenome | biome: human gut; feature: human-associated habitat; material: faeces | place: China | collected 2012
TGTTAAGCACGCCGCCAGCGTTCGTCCTGAGCCAGGATCAAACTCTCCATGATAGTATGGAAGAGCTTACTAGCTCAACTTATTGTTTTTGGTGTCCGGCCTATGCCGGACGTTTGAATTGATTCGGTTATTTTCTTACGAAAATGACCTGCACTCCCGAGTAAAACTCGGTATAAACAAATCCAAAGATTTATTTACTGGCGTTCATTCAATCATTGTTCAGTTTTCAAAGGTCATCTGCCGTCGTAGTGACGACTTGTTTATCTTACCAAACTCGAAGGAGCTTGTCAAGCACGTTTTTGAAAGATTTTCAAATCGTACTCGCATCGGCTGTTGTCTCAGCCGGGCTGTCTGAGTACTTCCCCCTGACAGCTTATTTAGTATACTCCCGTGTAAAGGAATTGTCAAGACTATATGTAGAAAAGATATACAAAAAAAGACCCGCTTCAAAGAGGCGGGCCTTACAAGATGCGTTATGGATTAGAATTCGGCTTTCCAGATGCCGTGGAGATTACAGGATTCATATACGACGCCGGAATCAACAGCTGCAAAAACGGCTTTCGGAGCATCGCCCGGTTTCAGGAATTTAACTTCCAGTTTGTCGTCCGTTGCCAAGGCAATCCATTCGATGTAATGTTCTTCGAGCATCGGATGTTCTACGGAACCAACGGTAACTTCGATGGTATCTCCCACGCGTTTTACGTCAGGGATGTGTTTTTCTTTAGCTGCGTCGACAGAGCCGACAGCAATCGGCGTTGCGCCTTCTACGATACCGCTGAGTAATGCTACTACATTTTTACCTTCAAGCTGATAGAATTTTACGTCTTTCATGTTAACTCCTCCTCTGTGAATGGTTCAAATATATGATTAATAATAGGGTAAACATAGTTAGGTATTTAGCAACAAAGCTTTATTTTTGTTTTATTCTACCTTATGAAGTCATCCTTGTCAACCGATTCATGCGTAATGAGCATACTTATCATTGAGCAGCGAAAATAAAGGCCCTGACGGAGGTTTTGTCAGGGCCTTTATGTAAGCGGTTATATACTATTATTCTATATCATTATTTGTTAAGGAGAAAGTAAGGTTTAAAACTTAGCGGAGGATGGCACCGGAGATGACCATCTGCTGTACCTGGTTGGTACCTTCGTAAATCTGAGTGATCTTAGCATCGCGCATGTAGCGTTCAACCGGATATTCACGGGTGAAGCCGTAACCGCCGAAGACCTGTACAGCATCGGTCGTAACCTGCATAGCGACATCGGATGCGTATTTCTTAGCGATAGCGGCATCGACGGAATAGGATTTAACGTCGGGCTGGGACATTTTCCAAGCAGCTTTATAAACGGCCAGGCGGGCGGTTTCGATCTTGAGTTTCATATCAGCCAGCATGAAGCTGACAGCCTGGAATTTTGCAATCTGTTTGCCGAACTGAGTACGTTCTTTCGCATACTGGAGAGCAGCATTGTAGGCGCCTTCTGCAATGCCGAGTGCCTGAGCACCGACACCGACGCGGCCGCCATCGAGGGTCATCATAGCAATCTTGAAGCCTTCGCCTTCTTTGCCGAGGAGGTTTTCAGCCGGGATTTTAACGTCCTGGAATACGAGTTCACGCTGGACGGAAGCGCGGATCCCCATTTTAACTTCTTTTTTGCCGTAAGTGAAGCCATCCATGCCTTTTTCAACGATGAAAGCACTCATGCCTTTTGCACCGAGGGATTTATCCGTCGAAGCGAATACGACCGTAACGTCCGCTTCACCACCATTCGTATTGAAAACTTTAGAACCGGTCAGGGTATAGCTGCCGTCTTCATTTTTAACAGCAACGGTAGAACCATTCAAAGCATCGGTGCCGGCATTCGGTTCGGTAAGGCCGAATGCGCCGAGTTTCGTGCCTTCTGCCAAGGGTTTGAGGTATTTAGCTTTCTGTTCGGCCGTACCGAATTTCCAGATTGGCCAGGAGCAGAGCATGGTGTGTACTTCGAAGCTGAGAGCAATAGAAGGGTCGACTTTAGCGATTTCTTCGCAGGCAACAGCCAAGCTGAGGAAGTCAGCGCCGACGCCGCCGTTTTCTTCTTCCCAGGGAATGCCGAGAAGGCCGAGGGTCCCCATTTCGTCGAGGATAGCGCGGTCAAAAATTTCTTGTTCGTCGCGATCTTTTACAGTGGGAGCTAATTTTTTTTCAGCAAAATCTCTGGCGAGATTTGCGATATCTTGCTGCATTTCGGTAAGTTTAAAATCCATGGTAGGTGTTCCTCCTAAAAATAGTTCTTATGCCATACTTAATATTTATAAAAAAGGACGCCGCCAAACGGCGCCCTATTTTATGCTTATGGGTGATGATTATTTGCCCTGGAAGTTTTTAGCACGTTTGTTTACAAATGCGTCCATGCCTTCTTTCTGGTCGGCCGTGGAGAAGCACAGTGCAAAGACTTCGTCTTCATAAGCGATACCGGTGATGACGTCGCAGTTGATACCGCGGTTGATAGCCGTCTTAGCGAGCTGTACAGCGATAGGAGCGTTGGCCATGATTTCTTTAGCCGTCTGTTTGCAGACATCCATCAATTCAGCCTGAGGAACGACTTTGTTGACCAAGCCGATGCGATAAGCTTCGTTAGCATCGATCATGTTGGCACGGAAGATCAATTCTTTGCCATAGCCGCGGCCAACGACACGGGGAAGGCGCTGAGTGCCGCCGAAGCCCGGGGTAATGCCGAGACCAACTTCAGGCTGGCCGAATTTTGCATTGTCCGAAGCATAACGGAAGTCGCAGGCGCAGGCGAGTTCGCAGCCGCCGCCGAGAGCGAAACCGTTGACAGCAGCGATGACCGGCTGAGGAAGGTTTTCGATGCGAGTAAACGTATCCTGGGAAATTTTACCAAATTTACGGCCTTCAACAGGGTTCTTCGTCGACATTTCTACGATGTCGGCACCGGCTACGAAGGATTTAGCGCCGTCGCCGGTAATGATGACGACTTTGACCGATTCATCGTTTTCGATTTTGCCGACGCAGTCGTTCAATTCCGTAACCGTTTCTGTATTCAAAGCGTTGAGGGCCTTGGGACGGCTGATTGTTAAAATACCGATACCTTCTTCGTTGACGAATTTAATGTTTTTGTAATCCATAATGAAAGCCTCCTAATATAGTTCTAATCGTAACTAACTATGTTCTATTTGTCGGTTCGTCTTGAACCAACCTTGTGACTACAGTATACAAATGACCGACTTGGAACAAAACAGGAAAGGCTTGCCCTTTTTTGCATAGAATTAAGTCCTTGTGAATTTTTTTGTCAAATTCGTTGTTATCGTCCGTGGTATGTGATAAAATGTACATGCTTGTTGAACTTAATTTATACAGCAAATGAATAATTTTCATAACATATTGAAAGATATGTAGATTCCTACATCAATATAAAAATCCATTCTAAGGAGGCACACCATGATTTCAGATGGATATTCTGCAACGTTAAAAAAACTCATTTCCTTTACGCAGGCCAAATTTATCGCCCTGGCTGACGTCGTCGGCTATGACGTTTCTTATGTCAATAAGTGGAGCAATGGTACAAAGCTGCCGTCTTCCCGCTATGTAGAGCGGATAAATGAAGATATGGGGCAGTATTTTGCCGAACTCATCGTCAAGCAAAAGAAGAAAGATAAGTTCTTCAAATCCTTCCCCATTCCGGAACACGCGGAAGACCTGGGCTTTGAAATCAGCCAGTACTTATGCTCAGCATATCGGACGACACTACATCAAAACCGGGCTCCGAAAAGCAAAGAAAATCGTCCGTCCATCAAAGTCGTTACGGGCCACCATGATACGTCGGCTTTCTTAGCAGACCTCCTGCAAAAGAGCATCCAGAATCTTGAAGAAGACGGTGAACTATTGGTACTCGGCGAATTCACTAGCATCTGCAATTCCCGATTCTGGAAATATTTCGAAGGACTTCAGTTTAAAAACAAGCTCGTCGTCCGTGTCGGGCTGGACCTTGACAAATTGGAAGCCGACCCGGAAGCTTTGATTAACCTTTACCGCACGTTAGATGAATACCTCGATATTGACTTTGTCTTTTACGATATGAAGGAATCGGCCAATGCCAACCTCATCATCCTGAAAGGATCCTTCGTCGTTCAATATGCGTTGGACCCGCAAATGCGCTTTAAGATGTGCACCTATATCTTCGATGAATCCATGGTCTGGGATATTTATGAAAAATTCAGCTTCACCGGCTCTGAACAGAGACCCATCATGTCAACGGCAAGTTCTTTAGGCCTCGATGAATTGGGATACCGCACGGCCTTCTATGCGACGACGCGCTTCTTTTTCTACTTGACCATCGGTTTTGAATTTCTCCTGCCCCACGAAGTTTTCGACAGTATCAGCCAAAACGTATCGCCGGAACGGGCATTTTCCATTCAGCGCCTGTGCGTAACCTGGGAAGAAGTCCTCAATGCCGCAGAAATCACGTTCATGATGCCGACGACGTCCCTCCTGCGCTACGTCGAATCGGGATATATCTATCTGACCGATATTGAATACAACCTGACGGCAGCAGAACGAAAAGCCCATATAAAAAGCGTTCTCGAGGGCATGGAAAAGAATCCCAAGCTGACCATGGGCGTCCTCTTGCCCTCCGTTAATGAAGGCTTCTACATGGGAAAGGACCTGTCCTTCTATTCCAACTACAAGACAGGTTTCCTGAAAAAGAACAAGAGAAACATCCATAATGATGCCGATTCATTCTACATCATCAACAGCAATCGCCTTCATTCACTGCTGCTCAACGCCTTCCAAAATATGAAAAACCAGCCGTCGTACCGCCAGTACGACAAGGACGCGCTCAAGAAGAAATACGAAACGTACAAGCCCCTCATTGAACGGACCGTATCCTTATCCAAATAATAAAATATGCAGGCAACAAAAAACAGGCTCCATGATTCATGGAGCCTGTTTTATATCGTAATTCAGCTTATTTTTTCAAATCTTCTTTCATTTGTTTCAAGCCCATCGGCTCGTCTCTAAAGAGGAATGCCGGCATGATTTTGACATCGTCGATAATCGGAGTGAAGCCCATCTGATCGAGGACGTCTTTCTGAAGATCGATGCCCGGTGCAATTTCCGTAAGGTGGACGCCGTCTTCTTTCATTTCAAATACAGCTCGTTCCGTGATGTACAGGACATGCTGTTTATGTTTACGGGCATAGTTGCCGCTGAAGGTAATGTGACCGACTTCGGGAACGAATTTCTTGACTTTCCCTTCCTGAAGGATGTGGAGTTCACCGTCTTTGATTTCTTCACGGAGTTTCCCCGTCGTAAAGGTACCGCAGAAGACGACGCTTTTCGTATTCTGAGTAATGTTAACGAAGCCGCCGCAGCCGGCAATGCGCGTACCGAACTTAGAAACGTTGATATTGCCGTCTTTATCGCATTCAGCAAGGCCGAGGCAGGTCAGATCCAAGCCGCCGCCATCGTAGAAGTCGAACTGTGTAGCCTGGTCCATATAGGCTTCGGCATTGACCGAGGCGCCAAAGCGGACGCCGCCGAGAGGAATGCCGCCAATAGCCCCGGCTTCGACGGTCATGGTCAGGCTGTCGCCGATGCCTTCTTCGTTAGCAACGGAAGAAACGAGTTCCGGAATGCCGATGCCCAAGTTGATGACCGCTTCATTGCTCATGTTGAGGAGCAAGAGAGCCGCCCGGCGGGCAATGACTTTTTTAGCATTGAGCGGAGCCGGATCGAGGGCTTTGACGGGAATCGTCGTTTCGCCGGTCAGGGACGGATCGTATTCACAATCGAAGGACTGCTGGCGTTTGGCCTCATCGTCAACTTGAACGAGGTAGTCGACATAGATTCCCGGTACTTTTACCAGTTTCGGGTCGAGGGTACCGCCTTTGACGATTTTTTCGACCTGGACGACGACGGTGCCGCCGCTGTTATGAACGGCCTGTGCTAAAGGCGTTGCGTCAAAGGGAGACACTTCCTTGCTCATGACGACGTTGCCCCATTCATCGGCATAGGTGCCGCGGATAAAACCGACGTTCATATCCATACGCGGATAGAAGAGTTGTTCATGACCGTCGATTTCGACGACTTTGACGAAGTCTTCTTTGGTAACGTCATTGAGGCGGCCGCCGCTGATGCGTGGATCGGCAAAGGTATCGAGGCCGACGTGCGTAATCGTGCCCAGGCGATGGGCCGCCACGTCACGGAAATACTGAGCCAAGGTCCCCTGAGGCAGGTTGTATGCCTGAATCTTATTGTCGTTTACCAGGGCCTGGAGGGCTGTAACGGCATTCCAGTGGCCTAAGATGGCTTTTTTCAGCATGCCTTCATGGGCAAAGTGATCGCCGCCGCGGCCGTCGGTATTCCCCTGGGAAGCCGCGTAGATAAGGGTCAAGTCTTTCGGAGCACCACTTTCTAAGAACCGTTCTTCAAGGGCACTGGTCAAGGCTTCAGGCTGACCGGATCCAACAAAACCGTTTGTCGTTACGACGTCGCCGTCTTTTACCAGCATTGCCGCTTCTTGAGCTGTAATTATTTTCACTTGTTTCATGTCTTCCATCTCCTATGTCTCACGTTTCATGACGTGTTCTTCGTGATTTCAGTATACAAAAGGTTGGAGTGGAATAATACATGAAAAGGATGGACTATTTTTGTATGAAAAAATTCCAAGAAGTCAAATTATTCAGCTTCTAGGGCATTCCAGGCTTCATCGGCCCGTTCGACGAACATATGACGGATGGCATCGTTTTCACCGAGACCGTGGATATAGGGGGTAACGGTAATGCCTTCTTTTTCAAGAATGCTCTTATGGGAATCTTCTTCGGTACCGGCCATATCATTGTTGGCATGGTCGCCGGCAACCATCATCATCGGCATGAGGGTAACATGTTTGATGCCTTTAGCTTTAAGCATGGGGATGACCGTATCCAAGTGAGGCCAGCCTTCGACGGAATAGATGTAAACGTTACCGAGATTGGCCGAATCGAGGCGGTTCTGAACGACGGAATAGTAGGCATTGGCCGGATGGGGCGTACCGTGGGCCATGACCAGAACGGCCTCTTGGTCACCAATTTTAGGGAACTGGGTCGAGAAGGCTTGGACAAACTCTTCCACATCGTCGCGCTGATCTTCTTGGCCCATCCAATAGAGGATCGGTGTGCCGAGGGTCATTTTCTTGAAGTCATTCTTATAGAGGTCAAAAATGGCCGAATCATAGGCGTATTCCATACCGGGGATGACGTCGAGGGACGTGATGGCAACGCGGGTATAGCCGTCTTTTTTCAGCTGTTCCAAGGCTTTTTCCGGCGTCGGGATATCAAGGCCTTCGTTGGCTTTAATGCGGTCGACAATAATATGAGACGTAAAAGCTACGACGACTTTTTGATTCGGATGAGCTGCCTGAATGTCAGAAACGGTCTTATCAATCGTCTTCTGGCGGCTGTCTTTATAAGTCGTGCCAAAACTGAGTACCAAAATGGCGTCTTTATTGGCGACGTTCTGCATCGCCGGGTTGTTATAGGTACGGACGCCGATTTCAGCGGCCTGCTTTAAGGCCGGTGTCGGATTTTTGACTTCCGGATTGAGGGTATAGCCGGCAGCAAAGGACGTAGCACCAAAAGCACCGAAGGACGTAATAGCCAGGGACAGGATCAAGGCGGTTTTCAATTTTTTACAACGCATAACAATCTCTCCTTTAAATAAAAAAGTAAAATTATATACATTAAGCGTTCACCATCGAATGATTCCCATAAAAAAAAGAGCCTCGCATAGATGTTCATGACATCATGCGAGACTCTTCCTAGTCTATATCGTCGTAAGTTCTGACTATCAATCGCCATCCCCATCGCTCGCAGGTCAATCGGTGATTTTTAACCAGGCAGTTCTTCTGGCTCGGAATCACAGCCTTGCTGCGCCTTCCCATACGTTCGTACAGTGGCATCATAGCAGCCGGGCTCCTCCTTACAGCGGCGGGACCGCGCCGGTCTTTCACCGGACTTCTCTATTGAGCTTACGCACCTGATATACGCTATGTATTTGTTAAAGAAATAGTAGTTGACCGATTCCTTATCTTATAAAACCAAGGTCGGAGCTACATAGGTACGAGCCAGTAATTCCTGGTTAAGGGAATAGAGGCCTTTAGCATCTTTGCCAAACAGTTCATATTTTTTAAGCAGGTCGTCGGCATTCTTTTCTTCTTCGCCCTGTTCTTTGACGAACCAGTCGAAGCACTGCATGGTGCGGTAATCATGGACGCTGTCAGCGGCATGATAGATTTTATTGATTAAGGAAGTTACATACTGTTCATGAGCCAGGCCTTCTTTGAGGACGGCTTCCGCGCTTGCAAAGTCATTCTGCGGCTGTTTAACGGCTTCAAAGATAACTCTTTCGCCGTTGTTGTGCAGATAAGTCCGCATCAACATGGCGTGGTCATGTTCTTCCTGAGCCTGGATATCGTACCAGTTAGCAAAGCCGTCAAGACCGTTGTCATAGAAGTAGTTGGCAAAGGACAAATACAAATATGCAGAGAAAAATTCTTCATTGATCTGAGCGTTAATTAATTCTTTTACTTTTGCATCAAGCATAGTAATACCTCCTTGTTTCCTTTCTGAAAACTCGTATAAAACGGGCTTTTTATTTAAGCAACTTTATTATAACACATTTTGCAGGTTCTGAAACCTATTTTTATCTATTTTCTAAAGAAAATCAATATTAATTAGTCAGAACCGGGTCCCTTATGGTGACTGTGGCTGCCATCCTTGTAATTGACATGGATGGTCCCCATGTGGACCTTACCGTCGACAATCGACAAAGCGTCGGTCGAAACGTCGCCGAAAAACATAGATATGACGACATCTTGGAAATGAAGTTCTTTGCCGTCTTGGGCAAAGGAACCGGAAATGCCCCGGAAGGGCAGCCCATGATAGCGTCCCGGACCGGACCAAAAATCTCCATAAATAGCTTTCGTTCCAGTCGTGCGATTTTCTTCCATATGAAGGTTTAAATCGACATCGCAGCGCAAAAACAGGTCATGGGCAGCAATGCTCCCCTGAAGCCGGGTCCCTACGATGTCCGCTGTGTAAGATTTATCATCTAAATTAATCTGTCCCCGTCCCTTCATAGAGCCGCCGAAAACACCGGCCGTAACATCGCTGATATCAAGACGCCCCTTTTCATAGTGAACCTGACCTTTTACATCCGTAAATACCAAGGTCGTAATATCGAGCTTATCCATCGTCAAAATGCCGTCGATGACAGGTTTATCCAAAGGCCCTTTGATGTCGGCAGAGACCGTAGCCGGATCGTCGATATCGAGACCGGCACCGAGGGATTTCGGATTACAGTCGGTCAGAAGCAGGAATAAGTCGTACTGCGGTGTTTCCGGTGCAAAGTCGATACTGCCCCGAATGCGCAAGGATTTAGCAGCCACGGTCCCGGAAAAAGGGCCGGCCTGCAAATTGATATCGGTCTTGCCTTTAGTATGGATATCCGCGTCCAAATCGACATCTTCTATGGTGAAGTGACGGTCCGGAGACTCCGCCTCGATGGTACTGTGACGTAGTACGACACGACAGTTAAAAGGACGATTTCCCTTAGGTCCTGTCAGTTCAATGACCTTCTGCCCTTTTTTCTCGCTGTCTCCAGGATTGGATTTGATGTGCTGCAATTCCATCTTGTCATTAAAAATCAGGTGGAGGTAGGCCTGATTCAAGGTTACCGTTTCCAGCGTCCGGGTTCCAATTCTCCCGGTCAGAATATCGCTTATTTTAACGGTAAACTCCCCATTCGGCACCTTTACCAAGGGATTGCCTTCCTCATCAATCCAAATCAAGTTTTCAAAGGAAACGGTCCCACCCGGTGTCGCCGTCAATCTTTCCACCGTAACCGTGCCGGGAAAGAGCTGGCGTTCGGCAACGGTGCGGTTAAATATATCGGCTGCCTTATAGCTCATATAAAAGCAAAGCCCATAGAGAGCGGCTGCCAGGATAAGTAGACCCAAAAGGCCCTTTATGATTTTTTTCTTATGACGTCCCAACCAATTTGCCACCATAACCTCCTACATCCCGCGCCGTATCCGCCTTCATTCAAAAGGACATGATCCTGCCATCATAAGCCAGCCGCCATTTACAAGTTTACCCATTTTGTAAACCAAGGTTGATACATAGGTTCGTTTTCCGCATATTTTAGGGGATATCTCTATTATAAACTAAAGTAAATTCGTTTCAAGATTATTCATAAAACGAAAATATATCTGCCCCTTTAGCGTATCCTCTTCCCTTTATAAAAAATGCTGTCCCCGAAGAGACAGCATTTCATAAAACAGTTTTAATACCATTCGTTGATCCAGTTTTTTTCTGTAGGGAACAAGTCCTGCAAGGTCTCTAAGGCCGTATCCGAACCTTTGAGTTTTTCATTGAACACCAGGTCATTTACATCCATAGCGCCGAAGACCAATAAGGCCAACGTACCAATCGGCATCGTCACATCGGCAGATTCTGACATTTCTCTGGTAACAATGCCTCTGCCCCCGGTTACGGTCAAGGTGAAGGTACCGCAGTTCCAATCGGCCAAGGGATCTTCCGTCTTGAACGTAATCGTCCCATCCGCAGAGTAGGGCTGCTGCTCTAAGGCCCCTTTGACGTCGACAATGCGGCCGGTCATGAAGGGCATCGTTTCGTGGCCTGATTTTCCATCGGGATAGAAGCGATAGGACTGATCATGAATGCCTTCATTCCACTGAAAGGCTTCGCCTTGAGAACGATGGTTATACATATAGCCGAGAAGGCCGGCCTTGCCTTTACGAGAGGTGTAAACAAATTCACCACTGACAATCGTCGGTTGTCCCAATTGATAAAAGGCATATCCAATAGGCGTATCGCCATCGAAACAGACGGCAATATTGCCTTCTCCCAATTGAGCGTCGATATGGCTGCGCCAGCTTTTTTCATCACGCAGAGCATAGCCGGAAAGCCCCTTCGTATAGCCGTCATACACAGCTGCCAAGTATGGCCATTGGTCGCTGCTGTTGACGAAGGCATAGCGGACGGTACGATCCGTCAACGGGCGCAGGGCTTCAAGGGGCAGCGTTTCTTTCCACTGATGGCAATAAAGTTCATAGCCGTAAGGCTGATAGAAACCGGCCTTACTGGGCATGAGGATATTGACGTAATGGCCGCGTCTTTTCATCTCTGTGAGAGCCGCCGTCAACAGTTTACCGCCAATGCCGCCGCGCCGAGCTGCCGGATGGGTTGCAAGGCCGACGATATAAGACGTATCAATGGCCTTTCCCCTTAGGGACAGTGTGTAGGGATTGAGGTGCGTCAGGCAGGCCATCTCATCATCTTGAAAACCCATAAGAACATTTTCCGGCTGATAAAAATGGTTGAAATACCACTGGAAGAACGGGTCTTCCCGATGTTCAAAACAGTAGTCCCAAAGGCTTTCGACGAGACCTCGGTCTTCAGGAGAAGCCAAGCGGAAATCCATAAAAAAGCCCCCTTATTTCTTACGCAGCGTGACGTCGTACTTTTCTACGAAATGGTCGGGATTGTACGATTCCTTGGAATGGCGCAGGCCGGGAATCCCCATGTCTTCTTCACGATTGATATAGGTCGTATGACCCCAGGCATGGACGACGAATTCATGGTTAATGGCTTGGTACAGACCGCGGATCGTAGGATCACTCTTTTCAAAGTGGATGATGGCCGTATCGTCGTTGAGCATTTCACCGATGGAGAAGGCCACGATTTTATTGTACATGCGGATAGCGCCGCCCGTCGGCTGCAGTACCGACCAGTTATTGAATACCGTTTCAATGGCATGGCGTTCTCCTAAGAGTTCATCATCGTCATCGCCGTCTTCGTGCTGATTATACCAAGTCTTTTCGGCTTCCAGACATTCGTCAAAGATATCTTCCGTAATGGGCACATATTCCCAGTTACCGATATATTGATTGCGGAAGTGATTGAGATTATTTTTCTTCTGACGGAATTTTTTACCGGATAAGTTGATCAGGCTCTGGGTCAGGTATACGTATTCGTAATTGTCCCGGTCAGGCGTGAAATCATAACAGTCTTCACAGAGCGCCTTGATTCGTTCGACAGCTGCCGGCGTAACGCCCTTCATGAGAAAGGGATACCCGTGTTCTTCGAACCACTCATGCATGCGCAGGACGCCTTTGACAAAGCTGCCGTCTTTACGGGCAAAAGGCGGAATCCAGAACTGCTTTTTACCGCGGCCTGAGCGCACATAGAGGACGTTATCTTCTTCGGCCCACTGGATTTCATAGGGCTTTTGCCAGGCAAACAAAGTCATAAAGGTCGCATCCGCCTGTTCATACCGCTTTTCCTGAAAATACGTATCGATGAGCGGTTTATCTTCTAATCTAAATTCTCTGAATTGAATAATAGTAATCTCCCCCTAAAATTTACAGCACCTTAGATACATAAGGATTCTCATTAATATAGAAACGCCAGGGAAAATATTTCCCATGAGCTGCGTAATCGATATTAATGCGCGTCGTCTGCACGATGTCAACGGCAGACCCAGTGTCATCATGAGCGATATAAAGGCCGGGCCCCGTTAAATCAAGCTCATTATGCACTCTTGTGATTCCAAAAGCCTGACAGAGCTTCCCCGGCCCGTTTGTCAGGTTCTTGCCGAGCTTCTTAGCCTTGCGGCGCTCGGCCATCAATTCCATTCCAATGACCGGTTCGACAGCGCGAACAAGGACAGCCTGTCCCTGTCCGGACGGACCGGTAACAACATTGAAACAAGAATACATTCCATAGATCAAGTAAACGTAGCTAATACCGCCCCTATGAAACATGGGAGCCGTTCGGCCGGTCAGGCCGCGAAAGCTATGAGAGCCGTCGTCAGCTACGCCGTCACAGGTACAACCGTAAGCTTCTGTTTCGACAATTCGGCCGGCACAAAGGCCTTCCGGAGTCTTATGAACAAGATATTGTCCCAGAAGCCTTTGGGCAACGGTTACGGCATCGGATAAAAATTCCCGGGGCGTCCAAATAGGGCCTATCATGATTTTTTCCGGTATCCTAAGGAATGTGAAATTTCATAAGCAAATTGACTGGCTTTAAACAGCATCTTTTGACGAATAGAGTCATAAAAACGCATAGACGGACCGGCAATTGTCAAGGAAGCAATGACCTGCCCTTCGAAGTTAAAAATAGGAACAGCCAGGGCAAACAAGCCATGTTCGCTTTCATCCTGGGTAATGGCATAGCCGTTATGGCGAATGGAAGCAAACTCTTCTTCAGACATGTTTCCGTATTTATCGATATAGCCTTGGCGTTCGTCATCATGAGCCCAGGCCAAAAGCACCTTGCCGGCAGCTCCCTTGTAAAGGGGCAGGGACTCACCGATAGGAATGACCCGTCGAAGTGAGTGAGTGCTTTCTACATGATCGAGGCAGATGCGAAATTCACCTTCCGCAATATAGATACTGACCGTTTCATTAAACAACTGTTGTAAACGTCGTAAATAAGGTTTAGCCAAGGTGACCACATTTTCCGTCCAGTGCGACGAGTATCCGAGAGCCAGCGCCTTAGGTCCCAGGCGGTATTTCTTGGATGCATCGCTGCGAGTCAGGTATTGACGGCGTTCCAGCGTGTTTACAATGCGGAATGCCGTCGACGTGTTCAGGCCCGTATGCTCGGCGATTTCCTTTAAGGTCATCCCCGTATTGCACTCGACGAACAAATCGAGGACATCAAGGCTTTTTTCCAGAGATTTCAATAAACTGCTCTGATGTTCATCTTTGCCCACTGGCCTCACCCTCCCTTGAAATTATGACTTTACACTCATTCCGATTTCCAGTGAATCAGGCGGATCGGAAACGACAATATCGCCTTCTTGAAGGCCATCTAAAATGACGACGCGGCCGTCCGATTCATCACCTGTCAATACGGACCGAGCATCGGCTAAACCGCTGCTGTTAACGATGTAAACGAAATCACCGCTGTCTTTGGTACGGACAGCTGTCTTGGGAACCGTAATCTGTGAAACTTCCTGCGGCGTGGCAATGCGGACGTGGTAAAATTCACCGGGAACAAAGAGATTCTTGGCGTTATTAAAGGTAACTTTTGCCATATAGGAACCGGTTGACGGATCTTTTTCCGTTGCCAAGTAGGTCAATTCACCGGTTTCCGTTTCGCCGGAAGGCGCAATGATGGAAATTTGCAAACTGCCTGCACCCTTAGCCTCCGACAAGGCCTTAACATACATTTCCGGTACGGCAAAGGTAGCAACCAACGGTGACATCTGTTGAATCGTCGCCAATACATTGCCGGCAACGGCGATAGACGGATTGTCGGATACGGCCGTTACCCGCCCTTCGATAGGCGAATAAATCGTCGCATTCCCCAGCATGTCGCGAGCCGTCTGAATGGCTTGCTGGAGCTGAGCAATTCGTTCTTGATTGACCGGTGCCGCTTCAGGAACCTGGACAGTCTGAGTGCCGCCGCCTGAATCGGCCATCATCTGATTGTATTCGACCTTGGATAAGGCCCCCATATTATACCAGGCTTTCAATTCAGCCCGACGGCCGCCATTATCGCTGCTGCCGCTGTCCGGAACGGTAACCGTCCGATACGTCGGAGCCGCTGCCGCAGACGCCGCTACCAGTTCGGCTTCAGCTTGACTGACACTTTGTTGATATGGGGCAGCATCGACTTGGGCGACGACGTCACCGGCTTTTACCTGCTGACCGACGGCCAGCGGAGTCGATACCAGCTTTCCCGAGATTTTTGGAACGATGTTGGTTACATTCAAAGCCGTAATATTTGCATCTAAGGTCAGGGCTACGGGATGGTTCGACTTGGAAACCGTCTCTGTTTCCGTAGATACGCTGTTACCGCATCCCGACAGGATAGAAACCGCGAAGGCCGCAGTACAGGCCAATACAGCCCATTTCTTTAATTTCACGATATCCCTTCTTCGCATACGTTAAAAAAACGTGTAATACAACGTAACCAGCACGACGCCGGGCAGGCCAAACAGACCCATAATAAGGCCTGTTGCCAGCGTAATCGGAACGTGCTGAAAACCAAAAAGATAGCCGAAATGATTGACGCCGTATAATACGATAAGGCCAATGATAACATTGACCACGAGATGGCGCATAGGCGTCAAAATCACCTTATGCACCAAATATAAGATAACGACGCCGATGGCTATCGACAGATATTCCATACCTTCCTCACATTTCCTGCCGATTGGCAACGGCACCTGCCAGTGTCGCTTCGTCGGCATATTCGATATCGCCGCCCATAGGAAGTCCGCGGGCAATACGAGTTACGCGAATGCCGGCCGTCTTGATGAGACGCGACAAATACAAGGCCGTTGCTTCTCCTTCCACATCCGGGTCGGTGGCCAAGATAACTTCCTTTACATCGGTATTGCCCAAACGCTGCAGCAATTCTCGGATGCGCAAATCCTCGACATTAACTCCATCCAAAGGAGAAAGGGCTCCGTGAAGGACGTGGTATAAGCCGTGGTAATCACCGCTTCGCTCGATAGCCTGGACGTCCTGCGGCGTTTCCACGACGCAGATCGTCGAATGGTCGCGGCTGGTATCACTACAGATAGGGCAGGGGTCCTGAGAAGACAAGTTGAAGCAAACCGAGCAAAAGTGCATATTTTCCTTAGCATCGCGAATGGCATTGATAAATTCATCGACGCGGCCCGTCGGCTGCTGAACGATGTAATAGGCCAGCTTCCGAGCCGTTTTAACGCCAATCCCCGGCAGGCAGCGGAACTGCTCGGTAAGCTTGTCTAACGGCGTATCCATTAGAACATTCCCGGCAGGTTCATCCCGCCTGTAATCTTGCTCATTTCCTGAGCCATCATGTCGTCAACTTTCTTATTGGCTTCATTGACGGCAGCTACCATGAGGTCTTCCAGCATTTCTGCATCTTCCGGGTCGATGATGCTCGGATCGATGTGAACGCTTTCGACATTTTTTTCACCGTTCATGACGATGGTCAGGACTCCGCCGCCGACCGTCGCTTCTACGGTGCGTTTTTTCAAATCTTCCTGCAGTTTCTTCATTTCCTTCTGCATCTTCTGTACTTTTTTCATCATGCCTTGCATATTTCCACCAAACATTTGATATCCTCCTGTTTCTTTCAAGCTTATTTTTTATTTTTTATTTTCTATATATATATTACAATCTCCCACCGTTTTAATCAATGGCCCGAGAGCGGCCCTTTCATCGGCGTTCATGTCGTCGACAGAGGCCGGCTGCCACACTTCTTCGTCGGATTCGGGCAAGGCTGTAGGAGCTGGAATATCTGTTTCAGGTATTTCCGACAGCGGTTCAGGTTCCGGTTCCGGAGGTCGGACGACTTCCGGGACTTCCGGAACAACCGGCGCTGCCTGGGCTGCCGCTACGGATTTATGCTTTTTTTTTTCGTAAGTCTTCAGCTCATCGTCCCCTTCAAGGAACCCCTGCATATGATAGGCCCCTCCGAGGACGGAAGACAAGGCTTCATCGGTGAGTTTAAAGTAATCTTCGCGATTCGCCCGTTTAACCATGAAGGCCGTCTTAAAGGCGACGATAACCTGCCCATCGCCGATGTAAACGACGCGTCCATTGCGGATACAGGATAGAACAGCTTTCTTCTTCTCTTTGTCGAGAATGGCGCACATCTTATCCCAAACGTTCTGATAATCGGCCGATACGACAGGGGCTGCATCCGAAGCTGCCTTATGAGCCGGCGCCTTCGTTTCAGGCACATTCTGATGAGCCGACGCTGCCGTCTGTTCTGCCGACGGAGAAATCGGCTTTTGAGTGGATTGCCTTGAGGGGACAGCCGCAAACAAAGCATCCCCTCCGGAAGTCCGTTCGACAGACGGCGCCATTCGTTGCCCCGATGTAAACTCATCATCGGGAAAGGGAACGGCTTCTTCCGGCACACTAAATGATTGATAATCGTCTTCTTCCGGTACGGGGATCGCTTCGTGATGCTGCTTTTTAGGCGCCGGCAGCAGGATATGTGCCCCCGTATCAACAGCAGTTACAGGCTGCGTTAATTTACGGGCCGCCATGAGCAGCCCCATTTCAACGGCAATGCGCGGAACCGGCGACGTTTTCGCCGTCAGTAAAGCCTGCTGCAACACATCGACGACTTGAAAAATAGCTTCCGGCGAGGCAGACTGCGCTTGTTTACGAAGTTCCCCCATACTGTCACTGTAAGCCGAAAGCGTATCTGATCCGGGTGCTGCCTGACAGAGCATGAGAGCCCTTAAATGGGCTAAAATCTCGGTCAGGATTACCCTCGGTTCTTTGCCCAGTTGGATGATATCGTCGACGCCTTTGATAATGACGTCGCTTCGCCCGTCAAAAATAGCCTGCGACAGAGAAAAGAGCCAATCTTTTCCTATGAGTCCCAGTAAATCGCGAACGAGTTGTTCATCGACGGCACCGGAAGCATTGCTGACGCACTGGTCGAACATGCTCAGGGCATCGCGCATGCCGCCGTCGGCTTGGACGGCTAAGATATGGGCGGCCCCCTTCGTCAGTTCAATCTGTTCCTGCTCGGCAACGTAGAGCAGGCGATGGGCAATGTCAGCACTCGTAATACGGCGAAATTCATATCGTTGGCACCGCGATAAAATAGTCAGGGGAATCCGTTCCGGTTCCGTCGTCGCCAAAATAAAGATGACGTGAGCCGGCGGTTCTTCTAATGTCTTCAACAGAGCATTAAAGGCTTCTGTCGTCAGCATATGAACTTCGTCAATGATATAAATTTTCTTATGCCCTTCAACAGGCATAAATTTTATCGTTTCCCGCAAGGTGCGGATATCTTCAATACTGCGGTTGGAGGCGGCATCGATTTCGACGACATCCAAGGATTCGCCGCTCATAATATGGAGACAGGCTTCACAGGCATTGCAGGGGTGAGCCGTCGGTCCGTGAACACAGTTCATAGCCCGGGCAAAAATTTTGGCCGTACTCGTCTTGCCGGTCCCGCGAGGGCCCGAAAAGAGATAGGCATGAGCAACCTTGTCCGTCTCTATCGCTTTTTGCAATGTCTCCGTAATATGGGACTGGCCGACAACATCTTCAAATCCCTTAGGCCTCCATTTACGGTATAGTGCAATGTATGCCATCGATACCTTTCCTTCCGTATATGAAAAAAAGCAGCTAACCGCTGCTTTTACCAACTGAAAAGTACTCGTGTATGGTAACCCGCCAGGTTTCCTCGTGGCACATGGAAAGATCTACTTATTGCTGCTTCCTCTCGGACCTGACAAGGTTCATAGGTTCCCATTGCACAAGCCCCAACGGATTACCACGCACCAGTACTCTTATTAAGTTAGCTACATTATTATATCGTGAAAAATCGATTTTGGCAAGAAAATTTCTGAAAAAATCAAGAATTTTTTTCAATGAGTCCCAGCCAGCCCTTATTCCGTATATAAAAACTCGCATGGCATCTGCCATGCGAGTTTTATCTACGATTTCAAAGCGATGAAGCTGAATCTTAGTAGTGATGCCAAATATCGACGCGGCGATTATCGGCACGACCTTCTTCGGTATCATTGGTGCTGGCCGGATCGGTCTTACCTTTGTAATCGAGGACCATCTGAGAGGCCGGAACGCCCTGGCTTTCTGCATAAGCAGCGACGTTGTCTACGCGGCGTTTAGAAAGGTCATCGTTGTAGGCGTTACTGCCCTTAGCGTCGGTATTACCGACGAGTTTAAAGGTGTCGTTCGGGTTTGCTTTAGCAACCTGGACGAAGTGGTCCATCTTGGCTTTTTCAGAAGCAAGGGGCTGGTCTTCGTCAAATCCGAAGTGAACGCTTTCGAGGTAGTAGTCGTTAGCCGGAGCCTGGGTCGGAGCCGGAGTATAAACCGGGGCCGGGGCCGGAGCCGGTGTGTAAACCGGAGCTGCCGGTTCCGGAGCTTCTTCCTTAGGACCGCCGCCAAAACGATAGGAAACACCGGCGATGAAGCCCTTGTAAGAAATATTGGCATCGTCATTTAAATCGCCTTTATCACCAAGTTTGGTGTTTAAATAACGATAACCGGCGTTGACGTCGAGATCCGGAGTGACATGGTAGCCGAGACCGGCTTCCCACATAGTCGTACTCTTGGTACCCAAAGCACCTTTTGCGTAAACGTCGAGTTTATCAGCCAAGGGAGCCTTTGCAATCAAGCCGATCTGAGCGATATTATTGGTATCGGATGCAGAATAACCGTTGCCGCTCAATTCATTTTCAATGCGGCTCCAGCCGGCATAGGCTGCAAAGTTTTTATTGATAGAGTAAACAGCATTTACTTCCTGCTGAGAACCGTCGGTACCAATACCAAGAGTTTCATTGTTGCCATCGGATTTCAGGCCATAGTAGTTATACTGAAGGCCCCATTTATCCGTAAGACCATAGGTTACACCGCCCTGGAAATTCCAGTTCGTATCGGTGCTGACATCACCGCCTACACCAACGACTTTATCAGCATCAACGGAAGCCTTGGTATTCCAGGCGCCCAAATCAACCTGCCACTGTCCCTGTTCCCACTGCGTCTGCGGCGCAGCAAAAGCCAAGGATGCAGAGCATGCTGCCATAACAGCAGCCAAGACTAAAGATTTTTTGTTCATCATCAATCCCTGCTTTCTTATTTGAATTTAATATTGTCGCTTACGACATTATTATTTCATAGTATACCATATTTGTTTTACAATACAGTTACATTTTGCAATGCATTTTCATCATTACTTAAGAATTCCGATATCTTTTAAGAATCTATTTTCCCAACGTATGAAAGAATCGCATCTAAGACAGCCGGCAGTTTCTTCGATACACTTTCGATATTGACCCGTTCCGTCCTTTCATGGAGGTCTTTCCCCCAAGGACCTAGGAGCATAAAGGGGATTTGAAGTTTCTTAAGGCTGTTTAAGTCGAAGGGATAGGCTTTCCCCCATAAGAGGAGGTTCTTTTCAATCATCTTTTCATTAAAATTCGGATCGACGCAGCAGTAACTGCAGTCGGAAACGCCGTTAAAGTAACGGTTAAACCGGATGGATTCCATAGCGGACAATTTTTCCAACAACCCGGTAAACTCCGAATTTTGCGCGGCCATGCTGTCGGCTGCCGGATAATAGGGCGGAGCAAAGGCCACAACGGCCATCGGCGTCGTAATGCCGGTAAAATCAAGAATCTGTTCTAACAGGCGAATCGTTTCTTCAACATACGTACTCTTTCCTTCTTGGAGCGATACAAAGGATGCCTGTTTAGCAGCCTGATAAAAAACATCGAAGCCGGGGTAGGCCATGGCCTGCTGCATGAGTTCGTCAGCACTGAGGACCTCCATAGGGAAGTCCCGCCCCATATTCTGAGACAAATCGTGAACGGCCCGCCTCGTTTCTTCCAACAAGACATACATCACGTCATCCGGTGTCTTTTGATACGTGAGGAGATTCAAGGCCGCCGCGACGCGCTGAGGCAGGGTAACATCATACCGTTCCTTTCGGTCGCGGAGGTAGACCCAGGCCGGCGGCGGTGTCTGCTCACCGTCACAAGAATCGGTCAATTCTTTATTGCCTTCCGTATTGGCAATAAGTTGGGACAAGACGCCTACCGGATTGATTCCCGTATCATACAGACCGATGTGAACGGGTTTACCTTGAACAAAGACGACAGGCTGTATCTTGCCGACCGTTCCGGTAAACGAAATGATCTCATCCTTTACCTTACGGTTCGGTTCACTGTCGATGAGGATATCGTACGTCAGGCGATAGGAATTGCGCAGTTCATTGAGCAAGGTGATGGCTGTCCGCATCCCGGCGGAATACGTTTCTTCGTCGGGAAGGGAAAGATACAGTAAACTGGCTTCTCCCGGATGTTTAGCATAGTCTTCAAAGACGGCCAATTGAGCAGCGGCGCCGCCTTTCATATCACACGAACCGCGGCCGAACAGCCATTCTCCGCTTTCAAGGTCACGGCGTACGTCTTCACTCATGTCTTTATGGGACAAGGCTTTTTTCAGTTCTTCCGGATCAAAAGCCTGGTCGCGCAGATTGCCGTATACTTCAATATCGACGACGTCATGATGATTCATAAAAATAACGGTACGACTGCTTTTCCCCCTAACCAATCCGTAGACGACGGATCGTTCACAGCGGTCGTTCGGTACGTGAATGAGTCCGCTGATAACATCCATTTCGGCAAAGAACTTCTGTAAATACTGTTCAATCTGTCGTTCTTTTGGCGTATTCGTCTCGCTGTCGATATGAATCATTTCCTGCAAAATTTCCATAATTCTTGATGCCTGTGCCATAAAGACACCCCCTTCTATTTAAAAATCCACTTTTTGCGCGATACGTAATTCCATACGGTAACGATGGCGCTGGCCATGATTTTTGAAATCATCGGATTTAAGCCCAAAAATGCCGGCGATGTAAACAGCCACATGAGCAGCAGGTTCCAGCCAAGGCCCATGGCACTGACGACGAACACCAAGGATACTTCCGTTCCTCGCTGATAACGGCTGCCGCTGTCAAAGACGAAGCGATTGCAAAGAATATAATGATATAGTGTCGATAAGGCAAAAGCCATGGTCGTAGCCGTTAAGACTGTCTGCGTCTGTACGGAAAAAACAAGGGCCGCCGACAGCAGCCTGAAAAAAATATAAAACAACGACCACTCTAATATGGCAGCCGAACCGCCGACCAAAAGGTACATAAAGATTTTCATGTACTCATTATCCGTGTAGTCAAATCCAAATATTTTCTTTTGCTTCATGGTTCCCCCAGAATCCTGCTTTCTTATTTTATCAATCTCATTATACGGCAGGATATGCAGAATTGCTATATCCTGACTATTTTTCTTTTATTTTAAAAATTCAATAGCTATATATAATGAAATATGATAAAATATATAGTAATTAGTAATACGAAATATTTTCAGAAAGAAGGAAGATATCCGGTGGATTACACGAGATGTATTAACTTTTTACTAACTATTTCACAACATGAAGTATTTTTAATTTTTTCCGAACACTTGGCAGAATTCGGCATTACCCCCGGTCAATACGGCGTACTGGCCTGTCTTTGGAAAAATGAAACCCTGACGCCAAAGGAAATCGCGACTATTCTGCGAGTCGAAAACTCAACCATTTCCGGCGTCCTCGACCGAATGCAGAAACGGGGCCTTATCGACCGCATCCTGGACCCGAAAAATCGCCGCAGCATCCGAGTCAGACCGACGGAAGCCGGCATGGCCATCCGAGAACCGGTGCAGCAGAAAATCGAAGAATTAAATGACTTGGTTTTCAAAGATTTTACGCCCAAAGAGCGCGAAGATGCCTTGAACATCCTGACCCGAATCGGAAGAGTATGTTCAACAGAACTAAAAGAATAGCCGAAAAAGGTACTGCCTCGTCTGAGTCAGTACCTTTTTTCACGAACTTTTTCTTTTTATACGATGCCGGTCAGCATATAGAAGAATACACCGAAGAAGGCAATGATAACTTTTAAGATCGTAATGGCAAACATATCTTTATAGGCTTCACGATGAGTCAGACCGCAAATAGCCAAGGTCGTAATGACGGCGCCATTGTGGGGAAGGCTGTCCATACCGCCCGATGCCATAGCGGCAATACGGTGGACGACTTCGGCAGGAATGCCGACAGCTGCCGTTTCAGCCAAGAAGTGCTGACCGAAGATATCGAGGGCAATACTGAGGCCGCCCGAAGCAGAACCGGTAATACCGGCCAAGATGTTGACCATTAAGGCAACGTTGAAAAGGGGCATGCCCTGACCAATCCCTAAGAGGGCATCGGCGATTTCCATGAATCCCGGCAAAGATGCGATGACGTTGCCGTAACCGACTTCGGAAGCCGTATTCATAATAGCCAGGAGGGATCCTAAAGCACCGGCATTAAGAGCCGCTTTGATGCTCGTATTTTTGGACATGAATTTACGTCCTGTTGCACTGGCAATGATAATGGCTGCCAAGAGGCCTATGACGAGAGCCCAAATGGCGACGACATTGTGAACACCTTTAGCCAGAAGAGGAACATTCATGCTGCGGAAGGGGCTCAATAAAGATTCATCCCACTGGAAAATCATGGAGAAATAGAAGTTTAAAACTAAGACGACGATAAGGGGAATAATGGACAACTGCCAGGGCGGAAGTTTGGCTTCCGGATCGATGACCGTTTCGTTAAGGGTATGGTTACCGTATCCTTCACCGGAACGAGCCAGTTGTTTACGACGGAATTCAAGATAAATAAAGCAGAGGATAATCAGCAAGGTCCCGCAGATTAAACCTAAGATCGGAGCTGCAAAGGTCGTCGTTCCCAAGTAAATAGTCGGGATAATATTCTGGATCTGAGGCGATCCCGGATAGCAGTCCATCGTAGCCGTGAAGACACCGGCTACAAAGCAGGCCGGAATCAAGCGTTTAGGAATATCGGCTTCGCGGAATAAAGCTGCTGCAAAGGGATAAACGGCAAAAGCACATACAAACATTGAAATGCCGCCGTAGCAGAGAATCATGCAGGCAAAGACGACGGCGAAGATGGCCTTATCTTTCCCGATGAGTCGAATCGTTTCCAAGGCAATACTGCGGGCCATCCCCGTTTCTTCCATAATCTTGCCGAAAACGGCACCGAGCAGAAAGACCGGGAAGAAGGATTTGATGTAGGTAACGGCTTTCGCCATAAACAGTTCCGTGTACCCCGGTAAGATTGGCAGACCCGAAAAGCTCGCTGCAAACAATGCGAAAATAGGTGCAAATAAAATGACCGAAAATCCGCGGTAAGCGAATGTGACTAATAAGAACAAACTCAATACAATAGCAATGATTTCCATATACTTATTCTCCTTTTCTTCTGTTTCCGAATGACTCATTTCGTACCCTCATCATACGTGAAATAAGCTGAGAATAAAATATAACGGCTTAAGACAGCCTTTGCGTTTTTTTGCCCAATTGGAAATTCCATGAATTCCTGCCATACGATTATCCGCATTTTTCCAGTTCAGCCCTATCATTATAAGTACCTTTATTCACGAGAAGCTTCAGACAAATCGAATATGCCGTCAAAAATCCGAAAAATGTTTTTCTAACAATTTACCCCGCCTTCGGCAATGACTGCCTTTTTTCAAACTATCGAGGTTATGAAAAATCCTTCACTCGCGATAACACACACAGACAGGTTCTGACAAAAAAAGACGCAGCTCCATCGAGCTGCGTCTTTATATATTTTATGATGGATCTTACCTTCCCTCAGACGGTAAATGCTAACCTTATTTTAAGCGAGCAGCGACGTCCTGGGTAATATCCTGGCTCTGACCGACAACGACGGAGCCGCTCAATACGACGTAATCCAAGCCTTTTTCTTTCTGAACAGCCTGGGTTTTATCAAGGATATCTTTTTCCAGCGGTTGGAATAAAGCGATACGCTGCTGGTTCAATTTATTGTTATATTTTTCAACTAAGGCTTGCTGCGCTTTTTGATCGTTCGTCTTCTTCAGATCCCGCTGGAAATCGTCCTGAGCCGATTTTACGTCAGCCTGCCAGGTGGCCATGGTCTTCGCGTACTTCGGATGATTCTGCAAGAGAGCGGCAGCGTCAATCGTACCCAAACCTGCTGCGAAAGAAGCACCGGCAGCCCCCACTGTCAACATAGCCGCAGCCACAGCTGCCATAATCGTTTTGCGTAATTTCATAGTAGATTCCTCCTTATTATTCATCCACTCCGGTCAATTCCCGGCATTCGTTGCGAACACCGTCTTCACAGGAGCGCATAGCCAAAATAGTTTTTTCAAACAGTTCTGCCAAGTCCCAGCCCAATAATTCAGCGCCATTTTGGATGACTTCGCGGGAACAGCCGGCAGCAAACCGTTTATCTTTAAATTTTTTCTTTAAACTCTTTACTTCCATGTCTTTCGTGCTCTTTGAAGGGCGCATCTTGGCAGCTGCCCAAATAAGGCCTGTCAGTTCATCGGCAGCATAGAGGACTTTTTCCATCATATGTTCCGGTGCCACATCGACACAGATGCCATAGCCATGGCAGACGACAGCATGGACAAATTTATCATCAGCACCGATTTCTGCTAAGAGTTCCGGTGCTTTTTTACAATGTTCATCGGGATACTGCTCAAAATCGACGTCGTGCAGGAGGCCGACGAGCCCCCAAAAGTCAACGTCATCGCCGTACCCTAATTCTTGAGCATACCAGCGAATGACCCCTTCAACGGTCAGGGCATGCATGATATGAAAAGGTTCTTTATTATATTTTTGCAGTAAAGCCAATGCCTGCGAGCGTTCCATAACGCCTCGCCCCCTCTTAATCATTGATTTATCTCACATTATACCATAACCCCGCATAAAAAAAAGGTCGTTCATCATTTTTACGCTTATAATTTACATTTTATATCCTGTTTTTCAGTCGATTCATGCGAAAATCTTCGACAATTTGAATGAAGGGACGGTAGTGAATGGGGTTCTCTGTAAAGCCAAAGAGATGGGACAGACAATGGCAATCCGTGCAGCCAAATCCGTCGATACGCCAATCGGAAATCACCTCGACAGCTCCCGCCAATTCATGTTCCAAATCCTGGGACGTGCGAATGGGAATGGCAGCAATGACATCAGCTTCCTGCCGCAGGTAGTCGATGTGCCAATGGAATTTTTTACGCTTACGGCTGTGACGAGCCAGTCGGGCCGCTAAATTCTTCTTAGCCGATCCGGTATAGACGTAGTAGCCCTTTGGAAAGTGCATTATCCCTTTCGATCCAATAGCAATATCGGTATCATCTGCGATTTGGATGACGAAAAGATAATCGCCGCTGTCATGATTTTCGGCCGTTAACACAGCTTCCGGATAGGTTAGGAGTCTTACCGGTTCCGGCCTTGAGAACGAGGAGTCCCAGCGAAGGGCCAAGGCCTTCCAATCGAGATGAGGTGCCGCTTCATAAAAGGCTTCGGAAAAATTGGGATCCGTATGGTAATCGGGAAGGAACCACCGTGCCCGGTCCCAATGAACGAGGAATAAGACGCCCGTACGGATTCCCTTCTCACTCATAGACGCCAATTCTAAAATATGCTTTCTCCCTCGTTCGGTGACGGCATCGGGGAACATCGCCCCATCGTCACTGAATAAGGTACAGGATTTCACTTCGACGAAAAATCGTTCTTCGCCCTTTCCTAAAAGGAGATCGAAGCGGCTGTCGCCGACAGTCACTTCACGGCGAACGAGATTCCATTCTTCCCACCCCGGAATGAGATGGTTTTCGACAAGCCAGGCTGCCGTATCATTATTATATTGTGTATCGAGTAAAATCGGGACGCCGTCTCGTTCAATACCGACGACGTCATATGGCGTCTTACGCTTGGGATTAGCTGCGGGCCGTACATAGACCGTCGTTCCTGGAAAGAGAAGTTCCCACATCCGGCCGGGGTTTGGCATATGGCAGATAACGATCTGACCGTCAAGTTCGACATGAGAAATGAAGCGGTTGGGACGGTCGATGAATTTTCCTTTTTGAATCTGTTTCATCTCCATAAAAATACCTCTCGTGTATGGTAAAAAGAGGCTGTCAATGACAGCCTCTTTTTATTATATACAGTTATAAATTAATCTTCCAGCCATTCACCGGTGAAGGTAACGGCAGCAGGACCTGTCATATAGACGTTACCGTCTTTTTCATCGTATTCAATGTGAAGGGTTCCCAAGTACAGCTGAACGTCAACACTGCGTCCGGTAAAACCATTCATGAAGGAGCCGACGGCGCAGGCGCAGGAACCGGTTCCACAAGCCAAGGTAGCGCCGGCACCGCGTTCCCAGGTATGGACCTTGATCGTATGGTCGTCGATGACCTGGACAAAGTTCATATTGGTCTTACGCGGGAAGGCCTTATGAGTTTCAAATTTAGGACCTAATTCATGAAGGGGGACGGCATCGACATCTTTTACATAGACCATCGTATGGGGTACGCCCATAAGCAGGCTAGTAATCTTATACGTCTTGCCATCTACTTCAAGGGGTTCGTCGACGACCGGGCCTTCAGGGCCTTCCATAGGAATCTGAGAACGATTGGTAAAGGGTTTCCCCATATTGATGGTAACTAAACTTACTTTTCCGTCATCGCCGAGAATGACTTTGGGCTTCATGATACCGGCCAAGGTTTCAACGGTAAATTCTTTTTTATCAATGATCTTATGGTCATAGACGTATTTTGCAAAGCAGCGAATGCCGTTGCCGCACATTTCAGCTTCGCTTCCGTCAGCATTGATGATGCGCATGCGAACGTCGGCTTTATCACTGGGAACGATGACGATGATACCGTCAGCACCTACGCCGGTATGAGGCGCACACAGCTTGACGGCCAATTGGGAGAAATCCTTGTCGGCTCCCTGCTTATCTTCAAAAAAGACGAAATCATTGCCTAAACCGTGCATTTTGACAAATTTCATATCTTGTACCCTCCATAAAAAACTATATACTCATAATGATTGATAATTAGCTTTCTTGAATCCTTACAGCATCTATTATACAATAACGGAAAGTGAAAAGTATATGAAAATAATGTTATTTATATTGCAAATTATGCTATTTCAAGATAATCGAACTTCCTTTTGAAGAAAAGTCTATCAAAGAGAGAAGGAACCTCCTATGGCACAAAAAACAGGCTATTTGTCAGGTAATCTAAAACTGTTCCATTTGGTCGATAAAAGGCAGTGGACCTGTCCCTACCATTATCATGACTTTGACAAGATTACCCTATTTTTCCAGGGACATGTATCTTACGACGTCGAAGGGACGGCCTACGATTTAAAACCCTTTGACATCGTCGTCATTCCCGCCGGAAAAATTCACCGTCCGACCGTAATCGGCGACTCCCCTTATGAGCGGATCATCGCCTATATTTCGCCGACTTACCTTAAGACATACGAACAGCGCGGCTGTCCCGTCGGCCAGATTTTTTCCGACTCGGCTTCGCCCATCCTCCGCCAGCCCCAAGAAGCGGACAGCCTGTACAACGTATCCTGCCGTCTGAGGCGAGCCTGGTCTTATACGGGCCCGGAAGGGAACATCCTGCAGGAGGCCCTGTTTTCGGAATTCCTCATCCATCTTTGGATGGCTATGAAAACGCAGAAAATCGGCTTTGTAAAGAAAAAACAACAGCACCAAAAAATCGCCCATATCGTCGACTACCTCGAAAATAATCTTGCCGATGACCTGTCGATTCCGGCCCTGGCCAAGAGGTTCTATATGAGTCCGGACTACTTGATGCACCTCTTCAAAAGTGAGACCGGCATGACCGCCGGCAGTTACATTACGGCCAGAAGACTGCAAAAAGCCCGACGCCTCATGCAAGAGGGACGGGCTTTGACAGAGCTTTGTTACGAATGTGGATTTACCAATTATTCGACCTTTTATCGAGCTTGGAAAAAACGCTACCATACGTCGCCGAAAGAGGGCCTCATCGAAAAGGACGATCTCTTCGATGAATGAGGATCAGCGATTGCGGTTGTAATTGATCAGACTGCCGGCTTTAACGATTTTCTTTTCATCGTCCGTCATGGGAGCGATATAGAGGGACAGTTCCTTCATGCCCTTGGTGACGACATAGGCTTTAATATCCTTCATGTCGCCGTCGAGGGCCTTTTTGACGTCGGGAACGTAAATATAGTCGCCGATTTCAAAATCCGGTTCGCCCTCCATTTGGAAGGGCAGCATGCCCCAGTTGATGACGTTGGAGCGGTAGCGCTTCGTCGCATACTCGCTGCAGATATTGGCCAGGCCGCCGAGGACGCGCTGGCAGCTGGCTGCCTGTTCACGGGCCGAACCGTCACCGGGTTTTACGCAGTAAATCATACTGCCTATTTCAACGTCTTTCATGGAAACGCCGTCAAAACGCTTATTCAAGGCTTCAAAGACAGCTTTTAAATCAGGATCGACACCGGCCGGGCAGTCTCCTGCCAATCGAGCCTGTTCGACTTTGTTTACGGCTTTAGCCCGTCCGACGTATTCCGGATCACGGCGCGACAGGGTAAATTCAGCCAGTCCCAAGGGATTGGAACGATACGAAGACGTTTCTCCGGAAGGAATCAATTCATCCGTCGTCGTAACGGGGTCCATGATTTTCGAGCAGACTTTCAGCAGAATCGAGTCGGCCAACGGTTCCATATCGGGCCAGTCTTTGATATTCGGTCCATAGACCAGCGAATCTTCATCTTCACCTTGTTTAAATCCCTGATAAACCAAGGTTGCATACGGCTTATCGTCGTATTCATAAGGAGTTTCTACATAGTCATCCATATAACCGTCAGCTGACGTCAGGACGCCGCCGTTAATGGCCGTCGCAGCAATAGAGCGAGCATCCATCAAGGCTACGGAAGCAAATTGGCCTTTGCCCGGTTTTGAACCTTCACGGTTCGGGAAGTTTCGCGTCGTATGGCGGATACTGAAGGCATTGTTGGCCGGCGTATCTCCGGCGCCGAAGCAAGGACCGCAGAAGGCGGTCTTAAAGATGGCCCCGGCTTCGAGTAGGGTCGAAACGGTACCGTTGCGGACAAGGTCCAGGTAAACCGGCTGGGATGAAGGGTATACGTCGAGGGAGAAGTCATGGCTGTTGCTGGAGCCCTGTTTTAAAACATGGGCAGCGGCCACGACGTTGCTGTAATTACCGCCGGAGCAGCCGGCAATGATCCCCTGTTGTACCATGAGTTTACCGTCTTTAATTTTATCGGTAAGGGTGTATTTCAAATCTTTATTGCTCATGCGATTGTTGATGGCTTCTTCCGTTTCGTGAAGGATGTCTTCCAAATTGGCATTGAGTTCGTCAATCGTGAAGGCATTGCTCGGATGCATGGGCATGGCAATCATCGGCTTGATGGTGCTGAGGTCGATATAAATGAAGCCGTCGTAATAGGCTACGTCAGCCGGATTCAGTTCTTTATAGGCATCGCCGCGGCCGTGCTGGGTGAGATAGGCTTTCGTATCTTCGTCGGTCCGCCATACGGAAGACAAGCACGTCGTTTCCGTCGTCATGACGTCGACACTGTTGCGGTAATCCGTCGACATGGAAGCGATGCCGGGGCCGACGAATTCCATGACCTTATTTTTGACGTAGCCGTTCTTAAAGACGGCTCCGACGATGGCAATGGCAATGTCATGAGGGCCGACGGCCGGATTCGGTTTTCCCGTAAGGTAGACGCCGACGACGCCGGGGTAGGCAATGTCATACGTATCTTCCAGGAGCTGTTTTACCAGTTCACCGCCGCCTTCGCCGACAGCCATCGTTCCCAAGGCACCGTAGCGGGTATGACTGTCAGAACCGATGATCATCTTGCCGCAGCCGGCCATTTTTTCACGCATATACTGATGGATGACAGCGACGTGAGGGGGCACAAAAATACCGCCGTATTTTTTCGCTGCCGAAAGACCGAATACATGATCGTCTTCATTAATGGTGCCGCCGACGGCACAGAGTGAGTTATGACAGTTGGTCAGGACGTAGGGCAGCGGGAAGTGATCCATCCCCGAGGCCTTCGCCGTCTGAATAATGCCGACGTAGGTAATATCATGAGACGCCATAGAATCGAATTTAATCTTCAAATTATCCATCGATCCGGACGTATTATGATTTTTTAAAATAGAATAGGCAATCGTTCCCTTCTTTGCGTCTTCTTTGGAAACAGTCTTTCCCGTAAGCTGCTGAACCTTAGCCGCTTCCTGTTCCGGTACGATATCCTTACCGTTAACTAAATAGACACCACCATCGTATAACTGAATCATACGTAACCCCTCCTTTGTCATCGCTGACGCGACGGCTTTTCACAATATGAAATTTAGTAAAATAATTTTCACAATATAAAATTTATTCCATTTCAGTAAATATTATATCATACAAAAAAAGGCCTTGACTACCCTTTAAACGTTACATAGTTTGCATGATTTTTATTTTACTTTGTCCATTAATATGCTATAATAACTTATACTTTACAGGAATATTCTGAAAAATATTCCCTATAAAAAAAATATGAATATTCCTGAATAACCGATAATTTATAAGTTATTCCTCTATATTCATACTCGAAGGAAAGAGAGGAATCAAATTGGATAAAAATATTTATTTAGCCCAATTTTACGGCAAGTCACAGAACTACACGCAGATTCCCCGCGAATGGTTTTCCAAGTACGGTGTAAAGCGTGGCTTGCGTAATGAAGATCATACCGGCGTCCTCGTCGGTTTGACCCGCATTGCCGATGTCGTCGGCTACCGTCGCGACGAAAATGACCAAAAAATCGACTGTGACGGCATTTTATACTACCGCGGCATCGATATTCGCGAGCTGGTCAAAGAAACGAATTATAAAGGTTATTTATACGAAGAAGCGAGTTTTCTTCTCCTCTTCGGCTACTTGCCGACCGAAGACGAATTAAAAGCCTTCTGTAAGGTGCTGCAAAACGGATATGATCTGCCCGATGACTTTTTGGAAATGAACCTCCTTCGCCTGCCGGGCAAAAATCTGATGAACAAGCTGCAGCACGCCTTGTTGACCTTGTACAACTATGATCCCGATCCGGACAATACGGATGTATATCAGACCCTGCGCAAAGGACTGAACATCATGAGCAAGCTGCCCTCCATTGCCGTCTATGCTTATATGTCCAAGATTCACTATTACAATCGTAAGAGTCTGGTCATTCACTACCCTCGCAAGGACTATTCGACAGCCGAAAATATTTTATCCATGCTGCGCCCGGACAGCAAATTCTCTCCCAAAGAAGCGCAACTCCTCGACCTCTTGCTCTTTCTCCATGCCGACCACGGCGGCGGTACCAACTCGACCTTTACCAATATCGTCGTTTCCTCTACAGACACCGATATTTATTCGAGTATGGCAAGTTCCGTCGGCGCCCTTAAAGGACCGCGTCACGGCGGCGCCAACATCCGTGTCTCCTTGATGATGGAACAGATCATCGATGCCATCGGCATCAAGGCTACGGACGACCAAATCGTGGAAGTCATCCATCAAATCCTCAATAAAACCTTCAAGGGAAGCGACAAGGGCCTGGTATACGGTTTCGGCCATGCCGTCTATACCCTGTCCGACCCCCGAGCTGAAATCATGCGTCATTACTGCGGCATCTTGGCCAAAGAAAAAGGCATGAACGACGTCTTCCGCTTCTACAACCGCTTTGAAAGATTGGCCATGGATACCCTTACCAAAGAAAAAGGCGTCACCATGTGCAGCAACGTCGATTTTTACAGCGGCTTTGCCTATAATATGCTGGGCATTCCCCGCGATTTATACACTCCGCTGTTCGTCATCAGCCGTATGGTCGGCTGGCTGGCCCACAATATCGAACACAAGCTCTACGACAACCGCATCGTCCGTCCGGCCGCCAAGTACGTCGGCGACCTCATGGATTATATTCCCCGAAAGGACAGATAACCATGAAGACAATCACCGTATTCAAAGGAGACGGCATCGGTCCCGAAATCACCGACGCTGTCCTTGCCATCCTCGACGCTGCCAAAGCGCCTCTTAGCTACGAAATTTTCAATGTCGGTGCTGCTGAATATGAAAAGAACGGCGCCCTCATTCCCGATGCTGCCTTTGCTTCCTTTGAAAAGACCCGCATCCTCTTAAAGTCTCCCATTACGACGCCCATTGGCAAGGGATTTCGTTCGTTAAACGTCACCTTGCGCAATAAATACGATCTCTATGCCAATATCCGTCCGGCCAAGTCGAATACGGCCGTACCGACACCGTTCCCCAACGTCGACGTCGTCACCTTCCGTGAAAACACAGAAGATTTATATATCGGCGTCGAATATAAGATGAATGAAGATACGGTTCACGCCATCAAACTCATCACGAGAAAAGCCAGTGAACGCATCATTCGCTCAGCCTTTGAATATGCCATTGCCCACGGACGTAAAAAAGTCACTTGTGTCCATAAGGCCAACATCCTCAAGATGAGCGACGGTTTATTCCTCGACACCTTCCGCACCGTCGCCGCTGACTATCCGCAGATTGAAAGCGATGATAAAATCGTCGACAACACCTGCATGCAGCTGGTCATGCGTCCGGAACAGTTCGATGTCATCGTCATGCCAAACCTCTACGGCGATATCATTTCCGACCTTACGAGCGGCCTCATCGGCGGCCTGGGTCTCCTGCCTTCCATGAATATCGGCGACGATTACGCCATGTTCGAAGCCGTCCACGGCAGCGCTCCCGATATTGCCGGCAAGCACATTGCCAATCCGACAGCGCTTCTTTGGTCAGCCTGCATGCTCCTTGAACATATCGGCGAAACGGCCATTGCCGAAAAGATTCGCAAAGCCGTCGATGCCGTCCTGGCAGAAAAGAAAGCCCTCACGCCGGACCTTGGCGGAAAGGCGACGACCGAAGCTTATCGCGACGCCGTCATCGCCCATTTATAAAGAATCATATCATGAATAAAAATCGGACCTCTCGAGGGAGAGATCCGATTTTTTTTATGAGACAGAAGAGGATTATTTTGCCAGAGACTTTGCAAAATCGCACCCAAAGTCACGGCAGAGTTTTTGTGATTCCATGTCGGGGTTCCACTGGCAGCGGAGTCCGTCGTTAACCAGTTCAAATCCGGCTTCTTTTAAAAGGCCCGTAATCTGTTTGACCGATTCACCGCTCCAGCCGTAACTGCCAAAGGCTGCGGCTTTCTTGTTTTTAAACTTCAGACCGCGAATCATTTCCATGATGCCGCCGATAGAGTAGAGAAATCCGTAGTTGATTGTCGGTGAGCCGACTAAAATAGCCTTCGATTTGAAGACTTCCGTGACGATATCGTTCTTATCGTCGACGGCTGAATTATACAACTTGACCGTCAGCGTCGGATCTGCCTCACGAAGGCCTTGGGCAATCGATTCAGCCATGCGCCGCGTGGCGTTCCACATCGTATCATAAATGATGGTAATCTGATTTTCCTGATATTCTTTAGCCCACTTCTGATACGTTTCCACGATTTGCAGGGGATTATCGCGCCAGATGACGCCGTGGCTGGGGCATATCATGTTGACAGGAACGTTCATCTTTAAGATCTCATCGATTTTGCGGGTGACCATGGGACTGTAGAGGTTCAAGATATTGGCATAGTATTTCATGGCTTCATGATAGAGTTCTGCCTGGTCGACGCAGTCGTTATACATCCATTCGCTGGCAAAATGCTGGCCGAATCCGTCATTACTGAAAAGGATATTGTCACCGGTCATATAGGTAAACATCGTATCCGGCCAGTGGAGCATGGGCGCTTCAATGAATACTAGCTTACTGTCGCCCAGATCCAAGGTATCGCCCGTTTTGACGTTGACGTAATTCCAATCCTGATGATACAGCCCGCGAAGAATGGCTTCGCCTTTTTGGGTACAGTAAATGGGAACGTCTGGGATTTCCCGCATCAAAGCCGGCAGTGCGCCGCTGTGGTCATTTTCATTATGGTTCATGACGATGTAATCGATTTTATTCAAGTCGATTTCCTGTTTTAAGTAATCGACGAATTCTTCATCGAAGGGCTTCCATACCGTATCGATCAAGGCGACTTTCTGGTCGCGAACTAAATAGGAATTATAAGACGACCCCTTTTCCGTCGAATATTCATGGCCGTGAAACTTATTCAGTTCCCAATCGATTTTTCCGACCCAAGTAACTTTTTCTGTAATGCTTCTTCCCATAAGGCATACTCCTTTCGCGGCAGACCAGCTGCTGACTCACTACATACCGAAACCAGAGGGTTCATAACTGCCCTTTCTGAGTTCAGTATATCCAATGAGGGGACAAATATCCATTGCAATTCCAACAAAATTCAACATCCTTGCAAAAAAAGTATACTTTGGTTAAAGCCCTTATCCATCGTCACAAACTGTCTGAATCAATGAATCCATGTTATAATTTAGTTACAAAAACTTATTCTGAGGGGAGAAACCACTATGAATATCACCGTCTTAGGCTGTGGCCGCTGGGGCAGTTTCCATGCCTGGTATGCCGACCACATCGGTCATGACGTGACCTTATGGGGACGACCGGGTTCGAAAAACCTGAGCCGCCTGAAAGAAACAAGGAAAAATGATTATCTTACCTTACCGAACGCAATTACCCTGACCGACGACCTGAAAGGGGCTCTGTCCGGTGCCGATATCTGCATCATTTCCATAAGTGCCCAGCAGCTTCGTTCCTTTGCCAAGGATATCCGGATCGCCGGATACGACAAGTACTTGCCATTCGTATTGGCCATGAAGGGACTCGAAGCCGGCAGCGGCAAGCGGCTGACGACGGTCATGGAAGAAGAACTTGGGGAGGCCGTACGGACTGCGGTCTGGGTCGGCCCCGGCCATGTCCAGGATTTTATTAGCGGCATGCCCAATTGCATGGTCATCGCCTCGGCAGACGATGAGTTGACCCATTTCTTAGTCGATACCTTTACCAGCCCGCTGATCCGCTTCTATTACGGCCAAGATCTTCTCGGCATTGAAATCGGAGCTGCTGCCAAAAACGTCGTCGGCATTGCAGCCGGCATGCTCGACGGGGCCCATATGACGGCCTTAAAAGGTGCCCTCATGGCCCGCGGTGCCCATGAGTTATCGGTTTTAGTCGCTGCCATGGGCGGCCAGGCCATGACTGTGTACGGCCTCAGTCACTTAGGCGACTATGAAGCGACCCTCTTTTCGCCGCACAGCAACAACCGCCGCTTCGGCCAAGATTTTATCGAAGGAACCTCGTTTTCAAAACTTGCTGAAGGCGTCAGTACGACCGAAGCCCTGTTAGATTTATCCGACCACTACGGCGTAGAACTGCCCATTACGTCGGCCGTTCATTCCATCATACAGGAACATCAAGACCCTCATGAAGTCTTAAAAAATCTCTTTCTCCGCTCGACCAAAAGTGAATAGACCTCTTATATGACGCAAAAAAGAGCTATACCAAAAGGTATAGCTCCTTTTATTATGCATTTATTTTTCTTCTTCATCATCTTCTGAATAATCAGGATTGCGGGTGACGAGGATTTTATCGACGCGGAGGTTATCCATATCGACGACTTCAAAGGTAAAGTCCTTCCATACGTAGGTATCCGTTTCTCGTGGAATCCGACCGACACCATAGGTAATCAAGCCGGCCAGGGTTTTATACAAGTCTTCTTCTTCGTCAGGCAGTTCATCTTCGATGCCGAAGAAATCTTTAAATTCTTCAATCGTAAGCAGTCCTTCGATAAGCCAGTCGTTCGGTCCCCGTTGGATAATGCGATTGGCTTCTTCCTTCTTTTCTTCTTCCCCGGCCGGCATGATGCCGACTAATTCTTCGAGGATGTCGTGAAGTGTCAGGATGCCGCTAAAGTTTCCGTATTCATCAAGGACGGCGACTTCATGGACGCTGTGTTCTCGAAAGACGTGGACGACTTTCATGATGTCCATCGATTCGGGAATATAAATCGGTTTGTGGACGCATTCTTCTACAATAACGGGCAGAGACGCCGGTTTTTGATGGCGAATATTTTCATAATACTTCTGAAAGATTTCACTGACCGATACCATGCCGATGAAGTCATCCAAAGACCCCCGCCCGACAGGAAGATTATTGTGATTGAAAGCCACCAATTCATTCATCATCGTCGCTTCCGGGTCTTCCACGTCGAGCCAATCGACTTGGGTCCGGTTAGTCATGATGTCGCCGACGTCCATATCGGCCAGGCGAAAGACGCGGGTGACCAGCTCCGGTTCTTCTTTTTCAAAAGCCCCGAGTTCGACGCCCTGCTCTAAGAGCAGTTTTATTTCGTCTTCCGTAACCGGCAGCACTTCCGGCTTCTTGACGCCCATCATTTTGGTAACAGCCGTCGTCGACCACGACAGGATCCAGACGACAGGCGTACAGATGGCCGAAAAGTACAGCATGGGACGGGCCAGCAAGCAGGCTACTTTTTCAGGATTGTCAATGGCAATCCGTTTAGGAACAATTTCACCGAGGATAATCGTCAAATAGGTAATCAATACGACGACACTGGTCAGACTGATCGTATAGGCATACGGTTCAAGGCCCGGAATCTTGGCTACATAAACGGATAAAGGGCCGGCCATTTCCGTACCGCCGTAGACACCGGTCAGAAGGCTGATCAAGGTGATGCCGAACTGGACCGTAGAAAACATCTTATTCGGATTTTCACGCAGTTTCAGGACGATAGCCGCCGACTTGCTTCCTTCATCGGCAATCGCTTCCAATCGCGATTGATGACTGCTGACGATAGCCATTTCCAATAATGAAAAGACGCCGTTGCCAAAGATAAGTAAGATGATGACCAGTAACTGTTTTCCTAGGGAAAACTCCACAGTAGATACACTCTCCTTTTAGATTACCACCAAGGTCCTACACCGATGCCGATTCCACCGCCATGATGCCATCCGCTGCCCCAGCCAATACCGATACCGACACCGACGCTGGGATTATTGCGGGATTTTGATTCTCTGCGGTCCGCTTCATCGACGACGGTAATTTCTTTAGTCACCGTGCGAAGGGAATCGCCGATTTTCACATCGACGACGAGATCGACTTTCCCCGCTTCCAGCGGGCGGATATTCATATGCTCCGTAATATCGGCAATTTTCGTATTGAGACTGGTCGCTTTGATATCATAGGGAATCATTCCCGGTACATGAACGCGGATGATGCCGTAACTGCCAAGAGGGATTTTTTGCGGATACACGACGACTTCAACCTTATCCATCAGCTTTTCGGCACTGCCGTAGATAAGGGATGCCTGCTGGTCGTTCTGAAGCTTCCAGGCACTGCTCTCATCTTTAGCCACAAAATAGTTTCCCTTTAAGACGTGGGAGTCCGTATCGTAAGCTTTGACGTGATAGAAGTAGTCGCCGACGACCTGCTTGTCAACGCGAAAATAATAATCGCCTGTAAGGCCTGTCGTCTGCGGCGGCAAGGCCATCAGCAATCCCGTTACCTTCTCATAGGTACGGCCTTCAAGAATATAAAAATCACTCAAATTCTTCATATTTACCGTCGGATCAGTGAGGATGACGGCTGACGACTGTCCCGTCTGCGTACCTTCCGGAACGCCGTCGGCCAGGACTGTCATCGTACTGACTGTCAGACAAAGGACAGCGAGAAGCAGGTGCCATTTTTTCATCGGTAATCCCTCCTTATGATAAGGTAACGAGACAAATTATTTTTTTAGTTTATGAATGCCTTCCAGACGATGCATGGCTTCGGCTAAGGTTTCATCGCGGACGGCAAACTGCAATCTTGCCAAGTGATGGACAGGTTCTTTAAAAAAGGTCGATGCCGGAACGAGGGCGATACCGATTTTTTCTGCTAAATCCCGGCAAAAAGCTTCATCGTCATCATACCCGTAGGTACCGATGTCGAGGAGCATATAAAAAGCTCCTTGAGGGACGTTATGAGCTATGCCGATGGCATCGAGGCCTTTCATGACGAAATCTCGCTTTTTCCGGTAGAGCTCTCGAAGGCCCTGATAGTAGTCAAGACCGAACTCCAGACCGGTTACAGCCGCTTCTTGAAGGGGACTGGGAGCACTGATTGTCAGATAGACGTGCAGCTTTTTAATGGCATCGGTTACTGCGGGAGAGGCAAAGATATAGCCTAACCGCCAGCCCGTAATCGAATACGTCTTTGATAGGGAGCCGCAGGAAATGGTCCGTTCATGCATCCCGGGAAGGGTCGAAAAATAGGTATACTCCGTCGGTTCGTAGACGATGTGTTCATAGACTTCATCGATGACGGCAAAGGTATCATACTTTTCGACAAGGGACGCAATGGTAAGCAGTTCTTCTTTCGAAAAAACCTTACCGCAAGGATTGGACGGGTTACAAATAAAGATTGCCTTCGGCCGCTGTTTAAAGGCCGCTTCTAATTCATCGCCGTCAAAGGTATAATCGTCTCCTTTGAGGGACACATAAATCGGCTCGGCGCCGCAGAGCAGGGCATCCGTTGCGTAGGCTTCATAAAAAGGTGAAAAGAGGATGATTTTGTCGCCGGGATTGACGATGGCCATCATGGCCGTCATCAGCGCTTCCGTACCGCCGCAGGTAACGACGATTTCCGTCTCCGGATCGGGGCGCCTTCCGGTAAAGCTTTTTCGATAATCAGCCAGAGCCCGGCGCAGATTCGAAGCCCCGTTATCGAGACTGTACTGATGAGGTCCCTCTTTGGCGACTTCGGCCAAGCGGTCGAGCATAGCCTTAGGCGGCGGAAAATCGGGAAAACCCTCTGACAGGTTAATGGCCCCGCAGCCTTCAGCTACCTTTGACATGCGGGCAATGACGGAATCGGTAAATAAGTTTATCTTTCGAGAAAGTTTCGGCATAGGTTCTCCTGATTATAAGTCGAGGTTACGGACCTTTTTCGCATTGTCTTCAATGAATTTACGCCGCGGTTCGACCTTATCGCCCATGAGAACCGAGAAAATACGGTCGGCTTCCACAGCATCTTCCAAGTGAACTTGGAGCATGGTCCGGTTTTCCGGATCCATCGTCGTTTCCCACAGCTGTTCCGGATTCATTTCACCAAGACCTTTATAACGCTGGACGACGACAGAGTTGTTGTCGCGTCCTAATTCATCGAGCTTGCTCTGCATCGATTCATCGGTATAGAAGTACCATACCTGTTTTCCCTTGCGCACCTGATACAGCGGCGGCTGAGCGATGAAGACGTGGCCTTCCGTAATGAGGGGCTTCATAAACCGATAGAAAAAGGTCAAGAGCAGCGTGCGGATATGGGCACCGTCGACATCGGCATCGGTCATGATGATAATTTTATCGTAACGGCGTTTGCTGATGTCGAATTCCTGACCAATACCGGTACCGAAAGCCGTGATCATGGAGCGAATTTCTTCGTTAGCCAAAATCTTATCGAGGCGAGCTTTTTCGACATTGATGATTTTCCCGCGGAGCGGAAGGATAGCCTGGAATCTTCGATCTCGGCCCTGTTTGGCGCTGCCGCCGGCCGAGTCACCTTCGACTAAGTAAATTTCCGTCTGATCGGGATTTTTTTCTGAGCAGTCGGCCAATTTACCGGGAAGACTACTGATTTCCAAAGCATTTTTCCGGCGCGTCAATTCGCGGGCACGGCGGGCTGCCTGGCGGGCACGAGACGCCGAAATGGTCTTATTGATGACGGCCTTTGCTTCCGACGGATGTTCTTCAAAAAATTCTTTCAAGCCATCAGAAATGATGTTGTCGACGATGCCTTTGACTTCGCCATTGCCGAGCTTAGTCTTCGTCTGCCCTTCAAACTGAGGTTCCCGGACTTTGACGCTGATGACAGCTGTCAACCCTTCGCGGACGTCTTCACCGGATAAATTATCTTCATTGTCCTTTAAAATGCCGGCACTGCGGCCATAGTCGTTGATGGTACGAGTCAAACCGGAACGGAACCCGCTGAGGTGCGTGCCCCCTTCTTCGGTAAAGATATCATTGACAAAGGTCAGGATATTTTCACTGTAGCCGTCGTTATACTGCATAGCGATATCGACGATAACCTTATTTTTTTCACCATCGATGCTGACCACCGTCGGATTGACGGCCTGGTGTTTTTCATTTAAGAAGGAAACAAAGGAAACGAGACCGCCTTCATAGCAGTATACTTCTTGTTTACCTTCGCCTCTTTTATCGGTAAGGGTGATGTTTAAGCCTTTATTCAAAAATGCGAGTTCCCGCAGGCGGGTCTTCAAGGTATTGAAATCGTATACCGTATCGGGGAAAATGTCATGATCCGGTTTAAACGAGACTCGGGTTCCCGTTTCTTCACCGGCTTCCAAGGGCCGGATTTTTTTCAACGGCGACTCCGTCAACCCGCGGGCAAAAGAAATGTCCCATAGATAGCCGTCGCGCTTTACTTCTACCTTAGTCCAGGCACTCAGGGCATTGACGACAGAAATACCGACGCCATGAAGGCCGCCGGAAATGGGATAGCCGTCGCCGCCGAATTTGCCGCCGGCATGGAGGACGGTCAATACGACTTCAACAGCAGGCTTGCCGATCTTATGCATGGCAACCGGAATCCCACGGCCGTTATCAACAACGGTGATACTGTTGTCTTCCTGAATCGTAACTTCGATATGTGTACAATACCCGGCCAAGGCTTCGTCGATACTATTGTCGACGACTTCATAAACCAGATGGTGCAGACCGCGTTCAGACGTACTGCCGATGTACATCCCAGGCCGTTTACGAACGGCTTCCAGGCCTTCTAATACTTGAATCTGTTCGGCACCATATCGCGCTTTGTCTTTCGACATATAAATTCTCAACTCCTGTTTCTTGCAATTTTTAATGATTAACTAGGCAACTAACACTTTATTATACCGTAAAATCAATAATTTTTAAATACGTACCGCCCTTACGCCTGTTCGCAATGCGACAAAATCTGCAAACATTTCTGATATCGGCGAAGCATGGTCTCCCCGGTCAGGGGCAGAGAATAGACTGCCTCCCCGGTAATCACTAAAGAGCGCCAATTCCGTTCTGACGAAACTCCGACCTCTCGCACAGGGAGGTCGAAAGACTGTAAAATAGCCGCGCCCTTTTGTTTCGGATACGGTACGATAGCCACGATATCCTTGATGGGAATCATCGTGTCAGGACTCAGATGGAGATACATTATGTTCTGGTTTCCTCCGATATTTTGCAACGAGATTTTCAATAAATTTAGGCGGTATATCGCCGGGGACACGCCGGGTAATGAGCAGGGCCAAGATGAGATCGTCGGCATCGGAATCGTACTCATAGTATACTTTTTCAATATACCGATAGATGAGATTACGCCGGACGTCATTATAGGCCTGCTCAGCAGCTTTATCTTGAACCGAGACAGCTACGTGCTCGGCCATTTTCTCCCAACTCAGCCAGGGCATCTCTTCTAAAACGGCACGTACCTTCATTTTCAGGGCATGGCGGGCAGCGCTCCGGCAAAAGATGCAAATCTTTTCGCCTTTAGCCATCCAGCGGCCGCAGGAGGGACAGGGAATGAAGCCGCTTACGGCATAGGCTTTTATCCGTTTAGCCTGGGCAAAACGAAGCTGTACGACCCGTTCCCGTAAGCCGTCCGGCAGGTTTTCCGTTTCACGACGAATGTTGGCCACCGTCGAATCGTCAAGAATGACTTGGCGGATATTCCCTTCAGGAAGGACATCTTTTTCTTCTCCGTCTAAGGTTTCATAGACCGTCTGAACCGGCTTTTTCCCCTTTTTGACAAAACGGACATCGGCAATAGCCTGATGCCCAATATAGGAATTAACTTCCTCTATTATTTTATTTTTATACATAAATAAATAATTCATGTAAACGGGATTCATGACGGCAATGACAATAATATTATTCTTAAAATCTAATATATATGAATATTTAGCAATTTGCTCGCCTACGATTTTTTTCCAGTCCCGCTTAGCCTGGTACATCCGGTAGGGAAGGAGCAGACGGTGTTTGGCCAAGACTTCAGGAATGGCAAGTCCGGCTTTTTCAAGTTTAAGACTTCGCTTCTCCATCAGAAACCACCCTCCCTTGTTCAATGCAGATGGGATGACAGCCATCCATACCGGCAAAAATGTCAGGCTCTGTCGTCGTAATAAAGGTTTGAATCCGGTTGCGGACAAAGTCCAGCAAGGCCTGGCGCCGGCTTTGATCGAGCTCACTCATGACGTCATCCAATAAGAGAACGGGGTATTCGCCGGTCTCCGATTTGATAAATTCCAGCTCCGACAATTTCAGCGCCAAGACGGCCGTCCGCTGTTGTCCTTGAGAACCGTATTTCTTTAAATCCCCTTGGCCGACAGAAAATAAGAGATCGTCACGATGAGGCCCGACCGACGTAGCTTGACGGCGGATATCTTCAGGGAGATGCTGCTGTAAGCAATCATAATACCATTTCGGGTCGGTCTGATGGCGGCCATTCCCATAAGGTTGGACATAGGTCAGATGGAGCATTTCTTTTCCCCGGCTGAGCCTTTTATGGAGAACCCCTGCCAAAAACGATAATTTCTGAAGAGCTTCTAAGCGTTTGCTTACGATGGACGCTGCAAAACCGGCAATCTGACGATCCCATTCATCCAATGATCGGCTGCCGTTATATTTCATTTTTTTCAATAAGAGATTGCGCTGCGACACGGCCCGGTTATACTGCAGTAAATCCCGGTAATAAGACCGGCTGACCTGAGAAATCTCCATATCGATAAAACGGCGCCGCAAAGAGGGGCTGCCCTTGATGAGCTGAAGGTCATCGGGCGAAAACAGGACCTCATTCAAGGTTCCGATCAATTCTTTCTGCGATACCTTTGTTTCATTGACCCACAGTTCTTTTTTCTCGAGTTTGGACAAGATCACTTTTATCTGCTGTGTCGTATCGTTACGGTTAAAATCGATGATAACGCTGGCTTTCTCGTGCTCCCAAGAAATGAGATCAGAATCGGCAATGCCCCGATAAGACTTGCCGATTCCGCCTAAATATAAAGATTCCAGAAGATTGGTCTTCCCTTGTCCGTTTTGCCCATATAAGAGAATCGTCGCCTTAGGAAAGGAGATTTTCTGATTCTCATAATTTCGGAACCGGTGCAGTCGAACCGACTCAATCATCATAATTATTCACCTTTAATCAAATATGTACCGACATCCTTAATTTCTACCGTATCTCCCGGATAGAGTTTTTTTCTCTTGGCTTTGCATAAAATTCCATTTACTAAAATTTTATCTTCATCCAATAAAAAGCGGATTTCGCCGCCGCTTTGTAAAATACTGGCCCATTTCAAAAACTGGTCCAATTGGATCATCGGCGTTTCAATTTTAATTGTTTCCATTATTTTGTCCTCATAGGGGTTACAACAAATACACAAGAATCGTCATCCTTATCCTGAACGAGCATCGGGCTGTTTTCTTTCGATTTCAAGATGACGTCGCTGCTCTGACAATGTTTCAAGATGTCGAGGATAAATTTTCCATTGAAGGAGATATCCAATTCTTCGCCGTCCATGTCGCAGGAGACGTAGTCTTCGACGGTACCGTAATCGGGATGCTGACTCATCAATTTAATCTGGCCCTCGCTGATGAGGAAGTTGATGACATTATACTGAGCATCTTTGGCTACGATGGAAGCTCGTTCCACAGCGCCAGTAAATTCGGAGCGATTGACTTTGGCAATACATTTAAAGTCCGTCGGGATGACGCGGCGGTAATTGGGGAAGTCCCCTTCAATGAGGCGCGTACGGATGTAGACGTTGCCGAACTGAACGGCCAGGTAGTTGCGGACGGCTGTGATTTCGACGGTCTCCGGAATATCTGTTGGCAGCTGGCGAGAAATTTCTGACAAGAGCCGGCTGGGGATAACAGCCTGCAGCGGATTATTCACCGGTTCATCGAGGGTCGTCTTTTTCAAAGCCAGGCGGTGCGTATCCGTAGCTACCATGGTCATCTGATCCCCTTGGACATCGAGGAAGGTCCCCATGAAAATCGGACGTGCTACGTCGGTGGCACAGGCATAAGACGTATTATCGATTAAATCCTTTAAGACGACACTCGTCGTTTTAAAGCTGGCATAACCGTTTTCGACGATTTCGACTTCATTAAAGTCATCGGGGTTGATGGTCAGGCATTCAAATTTCAGCTTGTCGCCTTTAATGAGCAGCTGCGTATCCGTATCGGCCTTGATGATTTCAATTTCATCACTGGGAATTCGTCGGGTCAAGTCCATTAAATAAGGATTGGCAATGAAGGCTTCTCCTTTTTCTTCAATGATTCCGGGAACGGTGATCTTGATTCCCATGTCATAATCATTGGCCTGAAATTCGATAATGCCGTGAAGGGCTTTAATCAGAAGGCCGTTTTCAGAAGACATATTGTTGTTTTTGTTCTGAGCTACTTTTTGGACAGCTTGTAAGCCTTTGTTCAGATCTTCTTTTTTTAGTTTCAGTCTCAATGGAGTATCCCCTTTTCTGCGCTGAGTAAATTAATTAAATGTGAATTAAAAAATAGTAGTCTTAGTAGTAGGGCCTGTGAATTTGTGGATAAGTGATGAATAAGAGCCAATTTCAGCTATCCACAGGTGTGGATAAAATATGGATAACGGGTTATTTTTTGTCCACATTTCCACTGTGGATTTCTTTTTTTACCTTATCCACAATCTATCTATATTTTTATCAACCTAGTTATCCACACCGCGGATTTCATTCATCATCTTTTCGATATGTTCTTTGAAATGACGATCTTCTTTAGCTCGTTCCATAATCTTGGTACAGGCATGCATAACCGTCGTATGGTCACGACCATTGAAAGCCGTTCCGATATGAGGATAAGTGTTCCCGGTCAGTTCACGGCACATATACATGGCAATTTGACGAGGGAGGGCAATATCCTTGGTCTTTTTTTTGCCCATCAATTCTTTATAATTGATATTATAATGTTGGCAGATATAGGTCGTAATTTCATCGATGGTAATATACTTCTTTTCATCTTGCGCATCGGTGATATAGCTGATTGCATGTTTAACCAACGGCAAGGTGACATTACTCTTGGTCTGCAAGGCTTCTAAGAGGACGCGGATAAAAGCGCCATGCAGCTTTCTGATATTTTCGCTGACATTGGCGGCAATGTAATTTAAGGCATCTAAATCATAGACTATATTTTCTTTTTCAGACCAGGTTCGTAAGATGGCGGTCCTCGTTTCCAAATCAGGCGGTTCGATTTGCGTGACCATGCCGTTTTCAAAGCGTGAGCGCAGGCGTTCTTCCAGTTTTTTTATGTCGCGGGGCGGACGATCACTGGTAAATACCATCTGCTTTTTATCCTGGTAGAGCTTATTAAAGGTATGGAAGAATTCTTCCTTAGAGCTTTCCTTTTCACCGCGGCCGAGGAACTGGATATCATCGACAAAGAGGACGTCGACGTTGCGGTACCGGCGGCGGAAGCTTTCCGTATTCTGGTCCTGGATGCATTGTATGAATTCATTGACGAAGTCTTCGCTGGTAATGCATAAGAGACGCATATTCGGGAAGTTTTTTAACAGTTCATGGCCGATGGCATGCATTAAATGGGTCTTACCCAGGCCGCTGTCCCCGTAAATATAAAAAGGATTCCATTTTTGAGCCGGAGCGGCAGCGATCGATTTGGCAACGGCCGTAGCTACGCGATTGCTGTTGCCGACGATGAAGTTGTCAAAGGTATAATCTTTATTTAAATTATTATTATAAGGACTGGATTCTGTTGTCAGTGATAACGGAGCGGCATCCTTTATGGCCGGCATGGTATCGTTCATGGGAAGTTCCGGTTGAACCCATTCGGTAGGGACGGCCTGGGCTGGTTTTCCGACGTGGGAGGTTGTCACGGGTTCAGCCGGCGGCGTGTTTTGTTTTGGCGGAAGGGTAATCGTTTCGGCGACGGCTTCGGTTTTGTCGTGGGTCGGCGTTTTTTCTTGGCTGGTAATGAGCTGAACCCTGGTTTTATGGCCAATGACTTCTTCGGCGATTGTCTCCAGGACATCGGTATACTTTTTGCTGACATAATCGCGAAGAAAATTGGTCATCGTGTCGAGGATGAGCAGATTTTCTTCTTCGGAATACGAGTAGGGAATGATGTTGCCTTCAAACCAATTGGTGAAAATTTCTTTTGGCAAGACTTGTTTCAAATTGGCTAACATTTTTTCCCATAAACTGAGCAGATCCATAATAATCCTTCCTGTCTGTACGAAAAATTTAAGTGTGTATAATGGGCGTTCATATGTGTACAACTTCATTGTGGACAACGTGAACAAATGAAATGTAAAAAGCCGGAAAGCCGATATACATCGAGTTTCCGATTCTTTCCACTTATCCACAAAATGTGGATGGATTGTTGATAACTGTATTTATCTATCCACATTCTACAACAAAACCCCGGTTATGGGAAGGAATTTTTGCTGGAATACTTATGCATAAGGTATTCTCAAATGGAATAATCCACTAAAAATAAGGCTTGACAGGCCTTCGTTCACTTACTATAATTAACCTGTTATGGTGTAAATTAATTACAGTTAATGATGGAAAAGGAGGTGTCTAGCTTGAAACAGACATATCAGCCGAATACATTGTGGAGAAAAAGAACTCATGGTTTTCGTGAAAGAATGAAGACTAAGGGCGGCCGCATGGTTTTAAAAAGAAGACGCATGAAAGGCAGAAAAAAACTCTCTGCTTAATTATTACGAGATAAACAGAAAAGTTCCGGCATGTGGAATTTTTCTGTTTTTCTAGCATTACTAGGACAATTATGTATGTATGAACTAACGAAAGAGCAACGGCTGTGTAAAAATCGCGAATACCAGCTCGTATACCGCCGCGGGAAGTCGTATGTCAATCGCCGCGTCGTTTTATACGTCCTGCCGCGGTCGCCAAAGCAACCGACCCGCATTGGTTTTGTGACGGGGAAAAAAATCGGTTGTGCCGTTGAGCGCAACCGCTGCCGCCGCCTGATGAAGGAAGTGTACCGACTCCATCAGTTTGATCTGAAGGACGGTTTCGATTTAGTCCTCATTGGCCGCAGCAGTCTGAAATATGCCGGATATGCAGAAGCAGAGCAGTCTATTTTGCAGTTATTCCGGCATGCCAGGGTATTGAAAAAGAAGTGATGATGCATGAAATGGTGTTTCATAGCCCTGATTCGGGGCTACCAGTTATTTATATCGCCGCTTCACCGGCCATGCTGCCGGTTTTATCCCACTTGTTCTGCCTATGCTCTTGAAGCATTGCAGAAATACGGTGCGTTAAAAGGGAGTTACTTGGCAATAAGGCGCATTTTAAAATGCCATCCCTTTCATAAGGGTGGATATGATCCCGTACCGTAAATCCTTATTTTTACAACTGAACAGGAGTTGAGCACATTGGGCTTTTTCAGTGGAATAATGGATGTCCTCAGTGGTATTATGACGACATTTATGAATTACTGTTATGCTTTTACCCAGAACATGGGCTATCCGAGCTATGGCATTGCCATTATCTTGCTCACCTTGATTATTAAATTGGTGCTGTCGCCCCTTACGGCGAAACAGATCCGTTCCATGGAAGGCATGCAGCTTTTGCAGCCTAAGATTAAAGAGATACAGAAGAAATATAAGGGAAATCAGAAGAAGATGCAGGAAGAAATGTCTAAACTGTATCGGGAAATGGGCGTTAACCCCTTGTCGGGCTGCCTTCCCATTCTCATTCAGATGCCTTTCCTTATTTCTATATTCTATGCTTTAAGAGAGTATCCTTATGACCCTGCCTTTGAAAGCTTTTTATGGCTTCCCAGTCTTGGTCAGCCGGATCCTATTTATGTTATGCCGATTCTGTCGGCCATTTCGACGTACTTTATTCAGAACCAGATGTCCGGCGCACAGGTAGCTGCCTCGGAGGCTCAAGCGAAACAGCAGAAAATCATGAAAGTCGTCATGCCGCTGTTTATCGGTTGGATCAGCCTCAACTTCCCGAGCGGCTTGGTCATTTACTGGGTCGTTTCTAACCTTTTCCAGTGGGGCCAGCAGATGATTATGGCTCACCTCAAGAATAAAGGAGCAGAAGCATGAGTACTATCGAAGCAACAGGAAAAACGATTGAAGATGCCGTGCGCTCCGGTCTGGTGCGCCTCGGCAGAATGAAAGAAGAAGTCGATATCGAGATCTTAGAAGAACCGAAAAGCGGTTTCTTTGGATTTGGCAGTAAACCGGCCCGGGTCCGTATTACTGAAAAGGCCGATGTCACGCCGGTACCGTCTGACGTCGTTCAGGCCGAACCGGAAAAGGAAGTTCTCGTTGAAGAACCGCAAATAGCTGAAACGTCTGAAGATGCAAAGGATTCAGAAGTCTCAGCATCCGATGTGGAAGAGGACGGGATTTCTGAAGCGGTCGTACATGAATCGGAGGAAGCTGTTTTTTCGGCAGAAGAAGCGGCTGCCAAAGGCAAGGCTTTCCTTCAGGAAGTCCTTAAGAACATGGGCATTGACGTAGTCATTGAAAAGATGATTAAGTCCGATAAGATCCTTCTTCATCTCCATGGCAAGAACTTAGGCATTCTTATAGGCAAGCACGGTCAAACCTTGGATGCCCTCCAATATTTGACCAACCTGACGACCAATCAAGGCGAGAATGCACGGTACTTTATTATGCTCGATGTTGAAAACTACCGGCATCGCCGTGAAGAAACGCTGAAGCAGCTGGCTCATCGTTTGGCCAACCGGGTCAAACAAAACGGCGAGTCCGTTACCTTAGAGCCGATGAATGGCTATGAACGAAAAATTATTCACGTCGCGCTTCAAAATGATTCGGAAGTGCGGACGGAAAGCGAAGGCAAAGATCCGTACCGTCACGTCGTCATTTATTATCAAGGATAACGCATAACGATAGATATGAAAAAGGAGTTGTCGCTGACAACTCCTTTTAGACTATGGAAGGAGTCATATATGATGTATGATACGGCCGATACGATTGCGGCCATTGCAACCCCGCTCGGTGAAAGCGGCATCGGCGTCATTCGTATCAGCGGCAGCCAGGCCTATGCGGTCGGCGATGCCGTTTTTAAGAGTTCCTCTGAGGTTCCTTTGGCGAACCGTCGGGACCGTTCCATCCAGCACGGTATGATCGTGTCTGATGACGGCCGGCCAATCGATGAAGTTTTGCTGCTCATCATGAAGGGGCCTCATTCATATACAGCTGAAGATGTCTTAGAAATCCAGTGCCACGGGGGCTACAAGGCCTTAGAAGAAATATTGGCTCAGGTCCTTTCCCATGGGGCCCGCCTGGCCAATCCCGGCGAATTTACGCAGCGGGCCTTCGTGAACGGCCGTATCGACCTGGCTCAGGCCGAGGCCGTCATGGACGTCATCCAGGCCAAGAGCGATCAGGGGCTTACCAATGCTGTCAGTCAGCTTGAAGGACGGCTTTCGAAGGCCGTCGGTGCTATGCGAAAGGAACTGACTGATTTTATTACACGCTTGGAAGTCATGATCGACTATCCTGAAGAAGACTTAGAAGATATTACGGTCCCAGATGTTGCCGGTTCTATTCGGACTCAAATTGAAGCCCTCGATGAGATGCTGACTGCTTCGCGGGAAGGGCGAATGATCCGTGACGGCGTCATGGCAGCCATTGCCGGCACACCGAACGCCGGTAAATCGAGCCTGCTCAACTGCCTGCTTCAAAGCGATCGGGCTATCGTCACCGATGTGCCGGGCACGACGAGGGACGTTCTCGAAGAATGGATTTCTTTAAAGGGCGTTCCCGTCTGTTTGGTCGATACGGCAGGAATTCGCGAGACCGATGACCGGGTCGAACAGATTGGCGTAACGAAGGCTAAATCCTATATGGACAAGGCCGATATCACCGTCGTTGTCATCGACCGTTCTCGGCCTCTTTCCGAGGAAGATAAGAGAATCTTAGCGGCAACGGCTGATAAAAATGCCCTCATCGTCCTCAATAAACTCGATTTGCCGGCTGTCGTCGGCGAAGGCGATCTTACGGCTTATGACCATCCGATCCTGTCTATTTCGGCCAGTACCGGCAAAGGCCTGGAGGTTTTAAAAGACCGGCTTTTGGAACAGGCCCTGCCCCGTACGAATCAATCGGGCAGTGCTCTTTTAACCAATACGCGTCATATTGAGCTGGTCCGCCAAAGCCGGGAGGCATTGAGCCGTGCCTTGAAGACGATGGAAGACGGCATGCCTGTCGACTTTGCCGTCGTCGATTTGCGGGAAGCCTGGAGCCTCTTGGGCTCTATCACGGGGGATACCGTTCATGACGATATCGTTGAAGAAATCTTCAGCCGATTCTGTTTGGGAAAATAAAGAGGTGGAACTATGTTTACCGTCGATACATATGATGTCATCGTCATCGGCGCCGGCCATGCCGGCTGTGAAGCGGCTCTTGCCAGTGCCCGCTTAGGTGCCAAGACGTTGATGGCTACTTTAAATTTAGATAATATTGCCCTCATGCCCTGCAATCCGGCCGTAGGAGGTCCCGGAAAGAGTCATTTGGTCCGGGAAATCGATGCCTTAGGCGGAGAAATGGGAATCAATACCGATAAAACGTGCCTGCAAATGCGGATGCTCAATACCGGCAAGGGTCCGGCTGTCTATTCGCTGCGGGCTCAGTCCGATAAAAAGCTGTACCAGATGTCCATGACCAAGACCTTGGAAAATCAGGAAAATCTCGATGTTAAACAGCTCATGATTACCGACTTGCTGCTGGAAGACGGTGTCGTTTCCGGTGTGCGGACGGAACTGGATGAAGTATATAAGGCGCCTTGCGTCATCTTGGCGACGGGAACCTATTTAAAGGGGAAAATCATCATTGGCGACTGCACCTATTCCGGCGGTCCCATCGGTCAGCGCTCGGCAGAAGACCTGTCCGATTCGCTCTTGAAAGCCGGGATAAAGCTCATGCGTTTTAAGACCGGTACGCCGGCCCGCGTCGACCGCCGCACCCTTCGGACTGATGAAATGACCAAGCAGGAGGGCGATAAAGACGGCCATGCATTTTCCTTCTTGTCGGAACGAAAGAACCGCAACAAGGCTTGCTGCTGGCTGACCTTTACGAATGAAGAAACGCATAAAATCATTCGCGACAACCTCGATCGGGCGCCGATGTGCAACGGCGTCATCGAAGGCATCGGTCCTCGGTACTGCCCGTCCATTGAGTCGAAAATCGTCCGCTTTGCCGATAAAAAGCGGCACCAGCTCTTTGTCGAACCGGAAGGGGAATCGACGGAAGAAATGTATGTACAGGGCATGAGTACCAGTATGCCGGCCGATGTTCAGTACGCCTTTTTGAGGACCATACCGGGTCTTGAGGACGTGAAAATAATGCGTCCCGGTTACGCCATCGAATATGACTGCCTCGATCCGACGCAGCTTACGCCGTGGTTGGAAACGAAAAAGATTTCCGGCCTCTTTTCAGCCGGCCAGGCCAACGGTACCAGCGGCTATGAAGAAGCAGCGGCTCAGGGGCTGATTGCCGGTATTAATGCGGCTTTAAAAGTGCAGCATAAGGATCCCTTCGTCCTGACCCGTTCCGAAGCCTACATCGGCGTCCTCATCGACGATTTGGTCACTAAGGGCACGAACGAGCCTTATCGTATCATGACCAGCCGCAGTGAGTACCGCCTCATTCTGAGGCAGGATAATGCCGATTTGCGCCTGACCCGGAAGGGCTATGATATCGGCCTGGTTACAGAAGAACGATATCAGGCATTCACAAATAAGAAACAGGCTATTGAAGTGGGGATTTCGGCCTTGAAGGAAATTTCAGTTACGCCGTCTAAAGACAACTTGGCGAAACTTGAAAAACTCGGCACAGCGCCTATCCATACGGCCCTCACAGCCTATGACCTTCTTCGTCGTGATGACGTGACCTATGCGTCCTTGCAGACCGTCTTTGACTTGCCGGACTTAGCGGAAGACGTTGAGGAAGAAATCGAAATCATGATTAAATATGAAGGCTATATCAGCCGCCAGATGGAACAGGTCGATAAGATGAACCGTCTGGAAAAAAAGAAAATGCCCGCAGGCATCGTCTATGCCGACATCGACACTTTGTCTGCCGAAGCGCGGCAGAAGCTCGATGAAATCCGCCCATTGTCTTTAGGCCAGGCCAGCCGTATTTCAGGCGTTTCACCGGCCGATATTACGGCACTTCTGATTCTCTTGGAACAACACAACCGGGGGGATAAGTAATATGTTTGGCAGTGAATTACAATCGGCTCTTACAGCCATGGGACTTTCGGTTACGGAGGAACAGCTCCGCCAATTCGACGTCTTTCATGAACAATTAATTGAAACCAATAAGGTCATGAACCTGACGGCCATTACCGAGCCTAAAGAAGTAGCGATTAAACACATGGCCGACAGTCTTTCCTGTTATGAAGCGGATTGCTTTGCGTCGGGGGCGTCTGTTCTCGATTTGGGAACCGGCGCCGGCTTTCCCGGCCTGCCCTTGCTCATCTATCGCCCGGATTTGAAGGTAACCTTTTTTGACTCCCTGCAAAAACGACTTACTTTTTTGCAGAACTTGGTCGATCAATTGGGACTTACCGCCGATTTCCTTCACGGTCGGGCCGAAGAGGCGGCCCATCAGCCTATCTACCGCAGTGCCTTTGACGTCGTGACCAGCCGAGCCGTGGCCCGTTTAAATATTCTGGCCGAATGGGCTCTGCCTTATGTCAAACAGGACGGTTATTTCATTTCTTTAAAGGGCGCCCAGTATGAGGACGAACTGAAAGAGGCTGAAAAGGCCTTGAAGATTTTAGGCGGTACGGTGGCCCGTGTGAAGGCCGTTCAGCTTCCGGGACTCGATGAGGTGCGGGCCGTCATCTATATTCGAAAGACTGGCGAAAGTCCTAAAAAATATCCGCGCAAGCCGAAAATGGCTGTAAAAAATCCTTTATAAAGGAGAGGTGCAATTATGTCTTTGAAAAAAATGATTTGTTTGGCTGCTGCTGCCTGTATGACGATGGCAGCTCCGGTCTTTGCCGATGAACTGCAGAAACCGGATATCGAGGCTCATGCAGCCTATGTCATGGATGCCGATACGGGGGATGAAATCTATGCGAAAAATGCCGATGACCTGGCCTATCCCGGCAGTACGACTAAGATTATGACGGCCATCCTCGGTATTGAACTTGGCAAGGGGCAGAATATGATGGATAAACCCCTGAATATTACGAATGATATCTATGACATCGAAAGTGATGCCTCCGTTCTCGGAATCAAACCGGGCGACCAGATTACCCTCAGCAATGCCATGACCGGCATGATGCTCGTATCGGGCTGTGATGCGGCCGTTGCCGTCGCCGAAACGGTGACGCCGACAGAAGCCGATTTTGTCGCCAAGATGAATGAAAAAGCAGCTGCTTTAGGCGCTTCTCATACGCACTTTGCCAATCCTCACGGACTTCCTGACACGAACCATTACTCGACGGCTCGCGACATGGCTGTTATCGCTGCCTATGGCATGAAGATTCCTGAATTTCAGGATATGGTCAGCCGAAGCGAATTCGACATGCCCTATATGGACGGCGGATTCAAGCACTGCACGTCGACCAACGAATTTTTGACCAGCGGCTTTGCCGGCGCTAACGGCATCAAGACCGGTACGACCAATGCCGGCGGTCCTTGTCTTGTCGTTTCGGCAACGAGAGACGGCCGGACGGTCATTGCGTCGATCATGAATTCGAGTGACCGCTATGGCGATGCCCAGAAACTGATGACCTACGCTTTTTCGGCTCTGAAAGATGCGGAACCGGCAGAAAATGTCTACATCGTGCGCCATGCACCGGCAGGACAAACTTTATCGGATATTCAGGAAAAGCAGCAGCAGGCCGCTGAATTAGCTGCTCAGCAGGAACAGAATTCGAGTGCAGAAAAAGCGCAAAAGACTGGCAGCCAGTCACAGGATTCGAAGGACTACGTTCCCTTTTCTCCGGCTGCTTAAAATTGGATATTGACAAAATAAATCAATATTCGTATAATAACATCAGCAGATTCGTACAGGACTGACGGATTCAAGTGGAGCAACCACGTGAACTGTACGAAGCCATTTCATGCCGACCGTCTGGGCAAGTGTATGCTACTAACATATTCTTGGGCCCGGGGGTCGGTATATTTTTTTTTCAGACCTCTTGGCTCCCTACCTGGAAGGAGATAATGGATCATGAAAAGAAATCGTTGGCTCATCGCTTTGTCGGCTATTGGCCTCCATATTTGTATCGGCAGTGTCTACGCTTGGAGCGTTTTGACCAAGCCGATCATGGAAGCTATGGGCTTTAGCCTGCAGGAAACGACGTGGACTTTTTCTTTAGCTATTTTATTCCTCGGATTATCGGCCGGTTTCTTGGGCAGTTTTGTTCAAAAAATCGGACCTCGCAAATCAGGGCTCTTGTCGATGACCTTCTTCGTCTTGGCTATGTTCGGTACGGCAGCTGCCCTCTACCTGCACAGCCTGCCCATGCTCTACTTGTTCTACGGCGTCATCGGCGGCATCGGTCTGGGGACGGGCTACATTACGCCGGTATCGACGTTGGTTAAGTGGTTCCCTGAAAACCGCGGCTTTGCAACGGGTTTGGCCATCATGGGCTTCGGTTTTGCCAGCCTCATTGCCGGTCCTGCCATGCAAATTTTGGTTCAGTCTTTTGGTCTGGTGGCTAATTTCATCATCCTCGGTATTGTATATATGGTCATTATGACGGCATCTTCCTTATATTTAGCGCCTCCCGAAGAAGATTCGGCAGCGGCTGCTGAAAAGAAATCGAACGTTGAATATGCCGATGCACAGCCTCAGTTTACTGTTCGCGACTCCATGAAAACGTGGCAGTTCTACGCCATTTGGTGGCTCTTCTTTACGAACATTACCTGCGGCATCGCCCTCTTGGCCGTCGCTTCTCCCATGGCCCAGGATGTCGTCGGTATGTCTCCCATGGCAGCGGCTTCTATGGTCGGCCTCATCGGTCTCCTGAACGGTGCCGGCCGCATTGCTTGGGCTACCGTTTCCGACTATATCGGCCGTTCGTCGACATATGTCTTATTCTTCGCCATTGAAATCCTGGCCTTCTGGCAGCTTGCCAATGTAACCAGCGCTTTCAGTTTCCAAATCCTCCTCCTGCTCATCATTACTTGCTATGGCGGCGGTTTTTCCTGCATGCCGGCTTACCTCAGCGACCTTTTTGGTACCAAGTATCTCAGCGCCATTCACGGCCGTATCCTGACGGCTTGGGGGGCTGCCGGCGTTGCCGGTCCGGTCTTGGTATCGATCATCAAAGAAACGACGAACAGCTACGCTACGACGCTGTACTTCTTCGTCGGGGCCTTCGTAGTGGCTTTGGTACTGATGGCATTCTTGAAATACCAGACCCGTCACGGAATTGAAACGACGGCCCAGCCGTCCCGGAGTACCGGTATGTAAGTGCTTTCTTAAACAGAAAATGATTGACCCGACCGATTCGTCATCGGTTTATGGAAGTTCATGGAAGGAAATTGTCCCTTATATGACAGTTTCCTTCTTTTTTATTTTTATGTGAATAAAATCACTTGAATGAGCTGAGCACATAAATGAACGAATTTGATTGCTTTTTGATTATAATGGTTGTATTTGATTGAAAATGAATGAAAATAACGATATAATATGGCGAGAGGAGGCTGGAAAAGGAAGTGATGCGATGCTGACTGAAGAAAGACATGAAAAAATAATGCGACTCGTCAATACGAGCGGAGCCGTATCTGTTCAGGATTTAGTTAGTTTTTTGAACATCTCGGAATCGACAGTCCGAAGGGATTTACTGACCCTTGATCGGGAAGGCCGCCTGCGCCGTGTTCATGGCGGAGCGACGACGCTTCGAGACGATTCTTTATATGAAGCGGATATGGAGAATTTGCAGGACAAATATTCCATTCATATGAGTGAAAAGCGGCGTATTGCTCAGTATGCAGCCCGACTGATTCATAAAGAGGACTTTGTATATCTCGATGCCGGTTCGACGACGGAACAGCTCGTCGAGTTCCTGGCCGGTTCAGAAGCGACATTTGTTACGAACAGTATCCCCTTGGCACAGAAATTAGGCCGCATCGGCGGCAGGGTCTATATCGTTCCCGGACGAGTGAAGGGCGATACGGAAGCCATCGTCGGCAGTGAAATGAGAGACATGATTGGCCGATACCATTTTACCAAAGGATTTTTTGGTGCCAACGGCATTGCGGTCCATTCCGGCTGCACGACGCCCGATGATGAAGAGGCCGTTTGTAAAAGAGCCGCTTTGGGGCAGTGCTTGGATCGCTTTGTCTTGGCCGATTCCAGCAAGTTCGGCTTATCTTCACATATTACATTTGCAGAATTGTCAATGGTTACGCTGATTACGGCGCGGGACGATGACAGCCTCGATTACAAACCGTATCAGCAAATTACGGAGGTGCATATCCTGTGATTTATACAGTTACGTTCAACCCATCCTTAGATTATGTTGTCCATATGAAGAAGTTTACAGCCGGTGATATCAATCGGGCAGAGCAAGAAATGATTTATCCCGGCGGCAAGGGCATCAATGTATCCCTCGTTCTCGGCAACCTTCACATCCCGTCTAAGATGCTGGGCTTTGTGGCCGGCTTTACGGGTAAGGAAATCGAACGCCTGGCTAAAGAAAACGGCGGGGATACAGATTTTATCCTCCTCGACGAAGGATGTTCGCGCATTAACCTCAAGGTCAGTGCCGATGATGAAACGGCTGTTAACGGCATGGGTCCGAATATTCCTGAAGATAAGCTCAATGCCCTTTTGGCGCAAATCGATGCCATTGCCGATGGTGATACATTGGTCTTGGCCGGCAGTATTCCCAGTGATATTCCGGACGATATCTATGAACAGATCTTGAAACGCCTTCAAGGCCGGGATATTCGCGTCGTCGTCGATGCTACAGGCGACTTATTGAAAAATGTCATTAAATATAAACCATTCCTCATTAAGCCCAATAATTTTGAATTAGGCGAACTGTTCAGCGTCGATCTCAAGACGGATGATGAAATCATCGTCTGCGCTAAACAGCTGCAGGCTATGGGGGCCCGCAACGTCCTCGTTTCTCTCGGGGGAGACGGTGCGCTTCTTCTCGGCGAAGACGGAAAAGTATACCGCCGTCCGTCCCCGAAGGGCACACTGGTCAACTCTGTCGGTGCCGGAGACAGTATGGTTGCCGGATTCCTGGCCGGTTTTGAATCGGCTAAGGGCGACCTCAATGAAGCTTTGAAGATGGGTATCAGCGCCGGCAGTGCTTCGGCCTTTAATGAATGGCTGGCAACGGAATCCCAGATTCGGGACATTTATTCCCAGTTATAAGTGAATTTGTATTTTTTGTATTAGAGAATTGAATGGTATAGAGAATTAAAGCGAGAAGGAGTGATGTAGATGCGTATTGTAGATTTACTCAAGAAGCAGAGCATTGACCTTAATGCCGCTGTTGCCGATAAGACAGCGGCCATTGGCCACCTCGTCGACCTCATGGATGCCGGCGGTAATTTGAATGACAAAGCGTTGTACAAAGAACGCGTACTGGCTCGTGAAGCCGAAGGCAGTACGGGAATTGGCGAAGGCATTGCCATTCCTCATGCTAAAACGGAAGCCGTAAACGAACCTGGCTTGGCGTCGATGATCGTCCGCGACGGAGTCGATTATGAAAGCCTCGATGATGAACCGGCTCACCTCTTCTTCCTGATTGCAGCACCTGCCGGCGGCGCCAACGTTCATTTGGAAGTGTTGAGCCGCTTGAGCCGCATGCTGATGGATGATGATTTTCGCGATGCGTTGATGCAGGCTAAGACGCCTGAAGAGTACCTGGCGATTATCGATAAGGCCGAAGCAGAACAGCTTGAAGCGGAAGCTGCGGAAGCGGCTGCCGAAGCTGCTGCTGAAGAAACGCCGGCTGAAGAAGCGGCTCCGTCTGAACGCCCCTTCATCGTCGGTGTTACCGCTTGCCCGACGGGCATTGCCCATACTTATATGGCTGCGGAAGCATTGGAAAATAAGGCCGCTGCCATGGGTGTCGATATTAAAGTTGAAACCAACGGCTCCGGCGGGGTAAAAAATCACTTGACCGAAGCCGATATCAAGCGGGCTGTCGGCGTCATCGTCGCCGTCGACAAGGACGTTCCGGTTCAGCGCTTTGCCGGTAAAAAGGTCATCTTCACCAAAGTTGCCAACGGCATCAAAATTCCGGAAGAATTGATTCAGACGGTCCTCGACGGCAAAGCTCCCGTTTATCAGGGAACGGATTCGTCTTCTGAATCGGTTGCTATTGAAAGTGCCGAAAAGGAAAGTGTCGGCCGTCAGATTTACAAGCACCTCATGAACGGCGTATCCCATATGCTGCCCTTCGTTATCGGCGGCGGTATTCTCATCGCCTTGGCCTTCCTTTTTGATATGGACAATGCCGGTGCGGCAAACTTCGGCAGTGGGACTCCCGTAGCTGCCTTATTGAAAAATATCGGCGGTCTGTCCTTCAGCATGATGATGCCTATCCTGGCCGGATATATTGCCATGAGTATCGGCGAACGACCGGCTCTGATGCCCGGTATCGTCGGCGGGTTCCTGGCGACAACGGGCGGATCCGGTTTCTTTGGCGCTCTCTTTGCAGGCTTCATTGCCGGTTACTTGGTTCTTTTATTGAAAAAAGTCTTGTCGGTCCTGCCGGAATCCTTGGAAGGCACGAAGCCCATCCTGTTTTATCCGGTGTTAGGTCTGGTTCTCATCGGCCTTATCATGACCTTTGTCATCAACCCGCCGACGGCTATCTTTAATACGTGGTTGTTCGACAGCCTCAACAGCATGACGACGTCGAGCCGTATCGTCCTCGGTTTCGTCCTGGGCGGCATGATGTCTATCGACTTTGGCGGTCCTATCAACAAGGCAGCCTATGTCTTTGGGACGGCCTCGCTCATGAGTGCTACCGGTCAGGCTGTCAGCTCGGGCATCATGGCTTCGGTCATGGCCGGCGGCATGGTTCCGCCTTTGGCGATCGCCCTGGCAATGCTGATCTTTAGAAATAAGTTTACGCCGAAAGAACGGCAGTCGACGATTACCAACTTCATCATGGGTCTGTCCTTCATTACGGAAGGTGCCATTCCTTTTGCAGCCTCTGACCCGCTTCGCGTCATTCCGGCTTGCGCCATCGGTTCGGCTGTAGCCGGCTCCCTTTCCATGCTCTTTGGCTGCGCCCTTCCGGCACCTCACGGCGGTATCTTCGTATTCGGTGTCATCACCAATTGGCCCATGTATATCGTCTCTTTAATCGCCGGTGTCATCGTAGCAGCCATCTTACTCGGTATTTTCCGCAAAAAACGTCCTCAAGAGTAATTGCGTAATTTCCATAAATCAAGTACACTATATAATAGAGTTTTATCTCAACTATTCCAAACACTTATTTCCTGAAGGAGGAATTTTCATGAAAGAATTTGAATTTGTTGTAACCGATCCCCAGGGTATCCATGCTCGTCCGGCTGGCCTCTTGGTTAAAGAAGCTAAAAAATTTGAATCCAACATCAGTGTCTTCAAAGGCGCTCGTAAAGGTGATTTGAAAAAAATCTTCACCGTCATGGCTTTAGGGGTAAAGCAGGGTGAATCCATTAAAGTACAGGTAGAAGGCGCTGACGAAGAACAGGCAGCAAGTGCTGTAGAAGCCTTCTTGAAGGAAAACTTCTAAGATTTTTGAGGGGGAAAGCAGATGCTGACGTTAAAAGGTAAGAGTGTCTTTTCCGGTATCAGTATCGGACCGCTGGCACTGTTTCATCGCAACACCATTTCTACAGCCGTTCGGCCCATTGAAAGTGTCGAAGTAGAATTGGCGCGTTTCCAAAAAGCGCGTGAAGAAGCGATGAGCCAGCTGAAAGACTTATATGTTAAAGCTGTAGACAAAGTCGGTGAAGAACAAGCGGCTGTCTTTGAAGTTCATCAGATGATGCTCGATGACGATGACTATGTTGAAGGTATTGAAACAAGAATCCGCGATGAAAGAATGAATGCTGAAGCAGCCGTTGATCAGACGGCTCAAGAACTTGCGGAGATGTTCCGCTCCATGGAAGACGCCTATATGCAGGCCCGTGCAGCCGACGTTCTCGATATTTCCCGCCGCGTAGAGCAGCAGCTCAGCGGCGGCCCGGGGATTGATTTCAGTAACTATGATCAGGTTATCATTGCTGCTGACGACTTGGCACCGAGCGAAACGTTACAGCTCGATACCGACAAGATCCTTGGCTTTGTTACGTCAGCAGGCAGCACCAACTCGCATACGGCTATCTTAGCCCGTACCTTGGGCATTGCCGCTGTCGTCAGCACGGGAACGCAGCTTCACAACGACGTTGACGGTATGATGGCCGTCATCGACGGCACGACAGGGGACGTTTACATCAATCCTGATGAAGAAACGCTGGCCCTGATGAAGAAAAAGCAGAAAGAAGAAGAACTGCGCCTTACAGCCTTAGAACAGGTGCGCGGTGTTCCGACGGTTACCAAAGACGGCAAGAAGATCAATCTCTTTGCCAATATCGGCAATCCGGGCAACCTGCCTCAGGTTCTGGCCAATGATGCTGAAGGTATCGGTCTTTTCCGCAGCGAATTCCTCTATTTGGAAAGCAGCAACTATCCGACGGAAGATCAGCAGTTCGAAGCCTATAAGCAGGCTGCAGAAGCCCTTGAAGGCAAGACTGTCGTCATTCGGACCCTCGATATCGGTGCCGATAAAAAGGTTGACTATTTTGACCTTGATCCGGAAGAAAACCCGGCCATGGGCATGCGGGCTATCCGCATCTGCCTGAGCCGCGTCGATTTGTTCAAGACACAGCTCCGCGCCTTGCTGCGTGCCTCGGCATTCGGTAAGATTGCCATCATGTTCCCCATGATTATTTCTGTCTGGGAAGTACAGCAGAGCAAAAAAATCTTGGACGAAGTCCGCCGGGAATTGGATGTGAAAGGGATTGCCTACGATAAGGATATGGAAGTCGGCATTATGGTCGAAACGCCGGCGGCTGCCGTCATGAGTGAAGAACTGGCTAAAGAAGTCGACTTCTTCAGCATCGGTTCTAACGATTTGACCCAGTACACCTTGGCTATCGACCGTCAGCAGACGAAACTCGATACCTTCTTCGATCCCCATCATCCGGCTGTCCTGAAACTGATTCAGATGACCATTGAAAATGGCCATAAAGCCGGCATTTGGGTAGGTATCTGCGGTGAACTCGGTGCTGATTTGACCTTGACGGAAACCTTCCTGCGCATGGGGGTAGACGAACTGTCGGTCAGCCCTCCGTCTGTATTGCCGCTGCGTGAAAAAGTTCGCTCTTTGGATCTCAGTAAATAATCTATCAAAGCGTTGCTCCTTCGGGAGCAGCGCTTTTTTGATATTTTAGACTAAAAGCCTCTTTACTTTTTTGTATAAAATGGTATAATAATAAAAACAAATTTAATTTTTATTCATTTTAATGGAGGAATTGGCATGGATATGAAAAAAATGGGTACTGCATTGCTTACAGGTGTTTTGGCGGCGTCACTCTTAGCCGGCTGCGGCAGCAGTCAAAAAGAAGCAGGCGATGCCAATAAGCCGCTTCGCGTCGCTACCAATGCGACCTTCGTTCCTTTTGAATTTAAAGACAGCGATCAGTCGGCCGAATACAAAGGCTTTGAAATGGATTTGATCCGTGCCGTCGCCAAAGAAATGAATCGCGATGTCGAATTTAATAATATTGCCTTTTCCGGTATCATTCCTATCATCCAGCAAGGGGACATGGACATTGCTGCGACGGGGATGACGGTTACGCCGGAACGGGCTCAGAAAGTCGCTTTTGCAGCTCCTTTCTATGAATCGAAACTGGTCATCTTAACGCCGAAGGACAGTGGTATCCATTCGGCAGCGGATCTCCAGGGCAAACAGATTGCCGTTCAAATCGGGACGACAGGGGCTAAATATGCTGAAGAACAGGGATACAATGTCAAGCAGTTCGATAATAACTCGGAAGCCATCATGGAACTTCAAGTCGGCGGCTCGCCGGCAGCTATCATCGATAAGCCTGTTGCCGATTACTTCCTGACCCAGGACGGCAAGGATAAATTCGATGTCATCGATATCAGCAACACCAAGCCGGAATACCTGGCCTTTGCCCTCAATAAGGACAATAAGGAACTCTTGCAGCAAGTAAATGAAGCTATGGAAAAATTGAAGAAGAGCGGCGAATTCCAGCAGATCTATAAAAAATGGTTCAATACGGACATGCCGGATCTCCCGACCAGTGCCGATGCAGTCTTGAAATAAGCGGCAGCACAGGCAGCCTTCGTTATAGAACATGAGAGATAAAAATAAGCAGCCTTTAAGGGCTGCTTATTTTTTTATGATACCGGTATTTTTGGATGCTTGCGAAACTATGCAAGGGGATATCTTCCGTTCCCCTGCTGCAAAGTATCTGTAAATGGTCCGGAGCTTATCATCGGGACGATAATGAACATGCCCTGAGCCAGTGCCAAAAATGTGATTACAATCAGCGGACTGACTGAGGGAGACCTATGTGTTCTTATAATCCGAGCAGGATTTTTCAACGGGTACAGCCGATAAAAAAGAGAGATTGTCACCGAGTGGATGACGATCTCTCTTTTTCGTGGATACAGTGTGTTTTTTCAGGATATGTCATTTAGCTTTTCAGTTCAGGCATCTTGATGGGCGTCTTATCGACGAGGCGGACGATCAGCAAGGTGATGATACAGATGACCCATTCGAAGTAGATGACATGGGGCAGCAGGCGGACAGCCGGGCATAACTGCCAGAGGATGAGACCTGCGATGCCGGCCAGGGTCGTCCAAAAGGCCGTGTTTTTGCGGCACAGGGACGGGGCGAAGAGGGTGCACAGGAAGACCAAGGTAAAGGCTGTCGTAAGGCTCAGGCCGATGAGCATGACCTTTACGATGCCGACGGCATAGAATGCCATCAGTAAGGTGACGGCGCCGATGATGACGATGATCAGGCGGTTGGCTTTGACATAGGTCATGTCGGACATATTAGGCTTAATAAAACGTTTAAATACGTCCTGAGAGATGAGCGTGCCGGCTCCGAGGAGGATGGTGCAGGCCGTCGATACGTCGGCGGCCCAAAGGGCGGCTAAGGTCATTCCGGAAGAGAAGGGATCGAGACTCATGATAATCTGCGGCAGAGCCAGGGTCGGATTGATATCGGGGAACTGGGCCTTGGCAGCCAGGCCTAAGATGGCCGATAAGAAGCCGATGGGGAAAATCAGCAGGCCGCCGAGAATGAATCCTTTTCTGGCTTCCTTGGCGCTTTTGGCGCCGCAGGCAATCTGTACCGGCCCTTGGGCCGTGATAGCTTGGGTCGTCATGACGATGATCCAGCCCATGAGGACGGCGAAGGACAGGCCGCCCATGGGAGAGAACCAGTTGAAGTCCGCTGCCGGAAGCGCTGCGTTGATGCCGCTGATGCCGCCATCGCGGATGAGGATGCGAATCAGGGAATAGATGATGCCAAGGTAAATGACGGTAACGCTTAAGATATTGGACAGGCCGGACGACCACAGGCCTCCGATGGCCGTGATGCCGACGAAGACGATGGCGCTGGTAATCATGCCGCCCTGCATGGAAAAGATATCCGGCATGAGGGCGTGCAGGATGGAGCCGCCGGCGACGTACTGCAGGGACGTGATGCAGAGCATGATGAGAGACAAGCCGATGACGCTGATGATGCGGGCTTTTTTATCATAGCTCCGTTCAAAGAGTTCGGGAATGGTCGTACAGTTCAGCGAACGGTATTTGCCGGCAGCGACGAAACCCATGACGATGGCCCCGATAGCCCAGGCGGCATTGTACCAGCCGGCAGCCAAGCCGATTTTTACGGCACTTTCAGCGACGCCGACCGTCGATGCGGCGCCTACGGCCATACCGGTAATACTGACGGCGACCAAGCCGGTCGAAAACTTACGGCCGGCAAAGAGGTATTCCGTCGGATTTTGGCTGGCCCGATGTTTGACATACATGGAGATGGCAAATAATAAGATGATGTATAAGATGACAATAGCAAGTTGAATCGACATATTCCTGGTATCTCCCTTTTGATTTATTTTGCAACATTGGTTCCTTACAATGGAACAACATGTGACAAGAATTGGTAATATTATAGGATAAAATGATGAAAAATACAAGGAGTTTATGGACGAATCGCCTATTTTTTCTGATTTTGCGAGGACCATTGCATGAGGCGCATAAATATGGTATGATACGGCCGAGGCAAAAGATAGCATCACGCAATGTGAGTTATACTTTTTTTATGTCTACTATCGAGTCATTATCTGCTTGGATCTGATTCAGACCGAGACAGGAAGGATTGCTCATCATGTTACGGCAAGGGCTGGCGGCGCATTGCTTTACGATCTGTCCCCGGGCCAAGTGACGTTTGCAGATATCCATACCTTTCAGTCTGAGCTGAAAGGTATTTTTTTATGTCCTTTTGCCCCGAAACTAAGACAGGAGGTATAGATTGATTGAAAAAGTGTTGTGATTTTCTGGTCAGCCATATGGCCGTCTTCGTCGTCCTCATCGGGGTTGTCGGAGCGCTGTGGCCGTGGACGCTGAAGTGGGCTGCTCCTTATGTCGGCTGGCTCTTGGGCATCGTCATGTTCGGCATGGGCATGACCTTGACCGTCGCGGATTTTAAGACTGTTTTTAAGCGGCCTTGGGAAGTCCTTATCGGCATCTTTGCGCAGTTCCTGATCATGCCTTTCGTGGCTTGGGGCCTGGTCCGTATCTTTGCCCTGCCGCCGGAACTGGCTATCGGCGTCATCCTGGTAGGTACCTGCCCGGGTGGGACGGCATCGAATGTCATTTCCTACTTAGCTAAGGGCGACGTAGCCCTGTCGGTGTCGATGACGATGGCAACGACCTTGTTGGCCCCCATCGTTACGCCGGCTTTGACTTGGCTTTTGGCGGGCGCATGGATCCATGTTTCTTTCTTGTCGATGATGATTTCCATTGTCCAGATGGTCCTGGTTCCGGTGCTGCTCGGCTTAGGGGTTAACCATTTCTTTGCCCGCGGCGTCAAAAAGGTACTGCCGGCCATGCCCGTCGTTTCCGTGGTCACCATCGTCATTCTCGTAGGCTGCGTCGTATCCCTCAGTGCATCTCGCCTTTTTGATGTCGGCCTCTTAATGGCTGTCATCGTCGTCCTGCACAACGTCTTCGGACTGACCCTCGGCTACCTCATGGCCAAACTGTTCCGCCTCGATTCGAAAAAATCCAGGACCGTCGCTATCGAAGTGGGCATGCAAAATTCCGGAATGGCAGCGTCCTTGGCGGTCTTGTACTTCAATCCGGCAGCGGCTATTCCCGGTGCTATTTTCAGTGTCTGGCACAATATTTCCGGATCCCTTATTGCCAACTACTTCTCTCGCCGCGATGAAAAGAGAGGCGCCGTTCGTGTTAAGGAATCGACGGCCCACGTGGCATAATCTATTTTATAAAGGAGTTTATTATCATGAAAATTTTCCGTACTGTCAAAGAAATGCAGGCATTTTCTCGTGAACAAAAGAAGGACGGTAAGGTCATCGGCTTGGTCCCGACTATGGGTGCTCTTCATGAAGGGCATTTGACGCTGATGCGGACGGCGAAAGCCGCCTGTGATGTCGTCGTCGCTTCGGTTTTCGTCAATCCGACCCAGTTCGGCCCCAACGAAGACTACGACGCCTATCCGCGCCGCTTTGAAGAAGACTGCCGGAAACTGGAAAGTGTCGGCGTCGATGCCGTCTTCCATCCGGAACCGTCGGAAATGTACCCCAAGGGTTACTGCACGTACGTCAATGTCGACGGCGATATTACCCATAAGCTCTGCGGCGCTCAGCGGCCTATCCATTTCCGCGGCGTGGCAACGGTCGTCACCAAGCTGATCAATATTACCGGTGCCGATGAAGCTTTCTTTGGCCAAAAAGATGCCCAGCAGGTCGTCGTCGTCCGCCGTTTCGTCAGTGACCTTAACCTGCCCGTCCATATCAATATGGTCCCCATCGTCCGTGAAGAAAGCGGTCTGGCTCGGAGTTCGCGCAATGCTTATATGTCCGACACTGAAAAAGAAGCAGCCCTGGTCCTCTCGCGCAGCCTGAGAAAAGCCAAGACGGCTTATGACGGCGGCGAAAAAGATGTAGAAAAGCTGAAAGCCATTGTTACGTCTGAAATTGAAGCCGAACCGATGGCTTCTATTGATTATGTCGATCTCTTTTCCTTCCCTGACTTGGAACCGATCCAAACGGTTTCCGACGAAAGCCTGCTGGCCATTGCCGTCCGCATCGGTAAGACGCGCCTCATCGACAATATCATCTTAAAATAGTAAATCTTTATATTTTCTTGACATTTCCTCCATATCTTTTTCGCACCATTTTGGTATACTCTAACCATAGAAATGATGATGATTTTCTTTAGGAGGTTATATCTATGAAAAAGAAGGTACTGCTTATCGTAGCTGCTCTTTCCGTTATGGCAGGATTCTCTGCTTTTGCAGCCAATTCATATTCAGACCAGTATGATTCTTCTTATTACAACAATGGTTATTACTGTCACGGCAATGGCTACTACAGTGACAATGGCGATGGCTACAACGACGGCTATTGCCATGGCCCGTACATGGGCCACCATGGCTATCAGAGATAATCGTTTGTTTTAAAAGGGGGAAGTTCATATGGTAATGACTCATTACATGGAGCTCTTGTCGCTTCATTCACCGTGGTTTTTGATTCTCTTCATGCTGGTACCGATGGTATTGGCTGAAACGATTTTGGCATCGGGTGCCTTTTCCTTGCTGTATAAGGATCATCGCAGCGAAAAATGGGACAGCCTGAGCCACGTCTGCGGTATTATTCTCGGGGTATTCTTCATCATTGCGACGGTATATATCGTCACGTCTTACGTTCCGACCATTCAGTGGCGCGGTCCTATCGACATGGTTTCGATTTGGGCTTACGTCCTCGGCGTCATTCCTGCCGTTTTGATTCTCTTGCAGGAATTGGGGATTATCTTCAAGAACCAGGATTCTACGTCTAAGATCAAGAATCATATCGTGCTCATGATCCTCTTCGTTCTGTTCACCCACTTGGCCATGGTCTTTGGGATGGCAGATCCGAAACTGGCCGGCTACGTTCCGACGCAGCAGGAAATGCAGATGCATGACAACATGCAGATGGACATGAATATGCCTATGGATCACAGCCAGATGAACCATGATCAGATGAATCACGACCAGATGAGCAATGGTCAGATGAACCATGACCAGATGGGTCATGACCAGATGAGTCACGATCAGATGGATTCGAATAAATAAGATTTCGTGTATTTTCAATCATAAGAATGGACTGCTTCTTCGGAGGCAGTCTTTTTTTGATGGGGTCGCTCCTATAGAGGCCATATGGTACAATAGAAACAAAGAAATTTTTGGAGGTGAGCCTTTTTGCGTACCAATTCCATTCTCATCGTTGATGACGATGAAAAGCTTTGTGCCTTGCTCCGATCCTATTTTGAAGAGGAGCGGTTTGTCGTGTACATCGCTCATGACGGCTTGGAGGCCTTGAATATTTTGCGGAACCAAAAGCCGCAGATCATGCTGCTCGATTTGATGATGCCCGGCATGGACGGGTTTGAAGTCTGCCGTAGGACGCGGCAGTTCAGTGATATACCGATTATTTTTCTGTCGGCAAAAGATGATGAAACGGATCGTTTGGTAGGGCTTAATATCGGCGGTGATGACTATGTGACCAAGCCTTTTCACGTTAAGGAAATCATTGCCCGGGTCTACAGCCTATTGCGCCGCACTCGGGGCGAGGTCCTGCAGCAGCCGACGTCGTACATGATTCGCGATTTGGTCATCGATAAAGAGAAGTTCACTGTTCTTCGAAAGGGGCAGCCTATCGTACTGACGCCGACGGAATTTAATCTCTTAGACGTGTTGTCAGCGTCTCCGGACCGCGTCTTCAGCCGCATGCAGCTCATGGATAAGATTCAAGGAGGATACAGTTTTGAAGGATATGAACGGACTATTGATACCCATATCCGCAACCTGCGCAAAAAGTTGGAGCCTAATCCGGCCGAACCTACGTATATCTTGACCGTGTACGGCATCGGCTATAAATTTGTAGGAGGCAGTCATGAAGAGGTCTGACAGTATCGTTATTCGTCTGACGGCCTTAGTCTTTATTCTGCTGCTTTTGACGATTGCTATCTTGCTCATTTTAGTCAATAATCAGATGAATAACCATTTTTCCCAATACCTGACTAATATGTCTCATATGATGGGCAATGCCCAGAACGGCATGGGCATGGGGATGAGCGGTATGCACGGATCGATGCACGGGCCGGCAGAGAGTACTTATATTTCTGCTGTCCACCAGTCCTTGCTGTGGGTCGGCTTGGGCATGATTGGCGTCAGTGTCATCGTCAGTTATTTTGTCGTCCGGGAAATCATGCGTCCCTTGTCGACACTGACCGGTGCCGTCCAAAACATCAGGACCGGAAACTATGGTCAAACTGTATCGGTGGAACGCCACGATGAGGTCGGTGTCTTGACGGAGTCCTTTAATGAGATGTCGGAAGAACTGGCGCGAAATGATAAGATGAGGCGGCAGCTATTTGCTAATATTGCTCATGAGCTTCGGACCCCTCTGGCCATTCTCCAGGGGAATTTAGAAGGCATGATCGATGATATTATTCCCACGGATAAAAAAATACTCTTGTCTATGGCCGATGAGACGGTGCGCATGGGGCGCCTTATTCAGGATCTTCGGGACCTGTCCTTGGCAGAAATCGATGAATTGACCCTCCATAAGGAGCCGGCCGATATCAATACGATGTTAGAACGGGCGGTCAGTATGCTTCAGCCCTTATGTGAGGAAAAATCGCTGACAGTTCGACAAAACCTAAGTCGTGATCTGCCGCCTCTTGTCATCGACGTCGATCGCATTAATCAGGTCATTTATAATTTACTGAACAATGCCATCCGTTATATCGACAAGGGATGTACGATTACCGTTTCAACCATGAAGGTTGCCGTAGAGGGGAAACCCTATGCCCAGGTACAGGTTGCCGATACGGGAAAGGGGATTGCTCCGGAAGATTTGGATCATATTTTTCAATACTTCTATCGCAGTGAGCAGTCACGGAATCGAAAAAGTGGCGGAAGCGGCATTGGCCTCGCTTTGGCACAGCAGTTTATCCGCAGTCATGGCGGCAACATCTGGGCTGACAGTACGGTCGGCAAGGGAACGACCTTTACCTTTATTCTCCCCCTTAAGGCAGAGATCTAGGGCAAACATTAAGTCTGTTAAGCAGAAAAAGGGCTCATCCGAAGAATCGGATGAGCCCTTTCCTATAGTTCGATTATTTTACTAATTCATAGCCTGCGTCGGCAATGACCTTAGCAAAATCGTCCATGGGAATATCTTTGCTGAGGGTGACGTCGGCTTTTTTACCTTCCAAGTCAACCGTAACAGCGGTGACGCCGTCCATAGCGGACAATGCTTCATGTACGTGATTCTGGCAGTGTTGGCACATCATGCCTTCGATTTTCAGTGTTTTTTCCATCGTTTCATCATTTCCTTTCTTAGGTTCGTTAGAAACTTTTCCTGTATCTTCAGCAGTTTTATCTGCGGAAACGGAGGTTGTGGCTGCTTCGACCGCTTTTGATTCAGCGGCGGTAACAGCAGGCTGGGATTTATCGGTACGTGTTTCACGTGAAACACGGGAGCTGTGCGTCGTTTGGAAGAAACGCAGGCGCAGGGCGTTCATGCAGACGGTAAAGCTTGAGAGACTCATGGCAGCGGCGCCGATCATGGGGCTGAGGCGGATGCCGAAGGCCGGATAGAGGAGGCCGGCGGCCAAGGGAATGCAGATGACGTTGTAGAAGAACGCCCAGAACAGGTTTTCCTTAATGTTCTTGATGACGGCTTTACTGAGGCGGATGGCGCTGACGGCGTCGAGAAGGTCGCTGCGCATGAGGACTGCGTCAGCGCTTTCGATGGCGACGTCTGTGCCAGCACCGATGGCCATGCCCAGATCGGCTTTGGCAAGGGCCGGAGCGTCGTTTATGCCGTCGCCGATCATGGCGACTTTATGGCCTTTCGCCTGGAGGGCGGCAATGTGTTTTTCTTTATCCTGAGGCAGGACACCGGCGATGACCTGAGGAATGTTGAGACGCTGGCGAATGGCTTCAGCCGTGCGCTGGTTGTCCCCGGTCAGCATGACGACGTTGATGCCCATTTTGGCAAAGTCGGCAATGGCTTCGGCACTCGTTTCTTTTTCGACGTCGGCGACGGCGATGATGCCGATAACTTCTTTTTCATCGGCAAAGAGGAGCGGCGTCTTGCCGTCGTCGGCCAGGGTGTTGAGGGTTGCCGTAATGGCTGTCGTATCGATGTGGACTTCATCCATGAGGCGGATGTTGCCGGCGTAATAGGTTTTTCCGTCGATGACGGCTTGGACACCGCGGCCGAAGAGAGCCTTAAAATCACTGGCAGTTTTCCCTGTGAGGCTGTGATCGGCGGCATAGGTATTGATAGCTTCGGCCAAGGGGTGTTCACTGCCTTTTTCGAGGGCGGCAGCGAGGCTGACTAATTGATCGTCACTGCCCTTAAAGGCGATGATATCCGTAACTTTCGGGCGACCTTCGGTAATGGTACCGGTTTTATCCATGACGACGGTATCGATGGCATGGGCCGTTTCTAAGGCTTCGCCGGACTTGATGAGGATCCCGTTTTCAGCGCCTTTACCGGTACCGACCATGATGGCCACCGGTGTTGCCAGGCCCAAGGCGCAAGGGCAGGAAATAACCAGGACGGCAATGGCTGTCGAGAAGGCGAATTCAGCGCTGAAGCCTAAGACGAAATACCATACGATACCGGTTACTAGAGCGATGGCGATGACGGCCGGTACGAAGTAGCCGGAAATGGTGTCGGCCAGTTTGGCAATAGGAGCCTTGCTGGCGCTGGCTTCGTCGACGAGTTTGATGATTTGGCTGATGGTCGTGTCGGAGCCGACGCGCTGGGCTTTGATGTGGATGAAGCCCGTTTTATTGATCGTAGCCGACGTAACCTTGTCGCCGGCCTGTTTTTCGACAGGGATGCTTTCACCGGTAATGGCCGATTCGTCGACGCTCGTCGAGCCTTCAGAAATGATCCCGTCAGCGGGGATGCTTTCGCCCGGGCGGATGACGATTTCATCGCCGACGACTAATTCTTCGACGGGAATGACTGTTTCGATTCCGTTACGAAGGACCGTCGCTTGTTTCGGTGCCAGATCCATCAGTTTTTCGATGGCCGTGCTGGTCTTGCCTTTGGCGCGGGCTTCCAGGTACTTGCCGATGTCGATGAGGGTGACGATCATACCGGCCGATTCAAAGTACAGGTTCATGCTGTATTGAGAGACCAGTGCTAAATCGCCGTGGCCGAGGCCCCAGCTCATGCGGAAAATGGCGAAGACGCCATAGAGGGCAGCAGCCATCGAGCCTAAACCTACCAGGCTGTCCATGTTCGGCGCCCCTTCAAAGAGGTTGCGGAAACCGTTGATATAGTACTTGCGGTTCAGGTACAGGATGGGAAGGATTAATAAGAACTGGGTAAATGCAAAGGTAATGGCGTTTTGCGGACCATGAAATATGTAGTGCATAAAATTCGGAATAGGAAGACCGAACCATTCATTGAACATATGATACATCGAAATGTACATGACCGGGATCAAGAAGATGATGGATCCGATAAGACGCTGCTTCATGGACTTCATTTCTTCTTTTGCTAAATCGGAGGCGCTCTTCTGCGGCGCTCCGGATGAGGCGGAACTTCCCGTATCGGCCGGGCTGGCACCGTAGCCAGCATCGACGACAGCTTTGATGATATCTTGCTGGCTGACGACGTTTTCGTCGTAGTCGGCCTGCATGCTGTTGGTCAAGAGGTTGACGCTGGCTTTATCAATGCCGTCCAGCTTATTGACTGCTTTTTCAACACGCGTTGAGCAGGCAGAGCAGCTCATGCCGGTAATGGTAAATTTTTCGTGTTTCACTAGGCTCACTCCTTTATTTCATGAGTTTTTGCAAGGCTCCGACGAGTTCATCGACGACTTCGTCTTTGCCATCGCGAATATCATCGACGACGCATCCCTTGATATGCTGACCTAAGAGCTCTTTATTAAAGGCATTCAATGCCGATTGGATGGCACTGACTTGAGTCAGGATATCGATACAGTAACGGTCGTCTTCCAACATGTTTCTCACGCCTCGGACCTGGCCTTCGATACGGTTCAGCCGCGATACGAGAGATTTATATTCTTTGCCCTCTTTGCTGCGGTACTTATGTTTTTCAGAATTGCAGCAGGGACAGACATCTTTTTCTTCCATAGTATTGGTTCCCTCCTTAGATACCCCCTTGGGGTACATTGTTATAATATACCCAATGGGGGTATATGTCAAGAGCGATTGTGGGATTTTGATATATTTTTACAAAAAGGTTGGAAAAGGGCTTTGTTATAGCTTCTATAGGCACGAAGAAGGCACAAAAAAAGACTGCCACGAAGGTGACAGTCTTTGGAAAATCGATGATTTTATTTTAACAAGGCTTTGACGGCATCCGTTTCGTCGGTAGCATTTTCAGCACCGGCGATGATAGCGCCCTGAGCGACGATGCTGTCGAGGCCTTTTTCTTGGCGGACCTGTTCAACTTTAGAGACGACGTCTTTTTCAATCGGAACGACGAGTTTCGTTTCAAGCTGGCTGAGGTTCTGTGCCAATTCACGGCCGAGGTTCTGTCTTTCCTGATCGGTCTTCAGTTTCGGGGCCTGTTTAGAGAACTTGTCGTTAGCGTCTTTAATAGCCGACTGCATCTGAGCGCTGACTTTCGGGAAGTCTTTGTGTGCCTGGACGAGGGCGTCGAAATTAACGTAACCAACACCGGCAGCAAAGGCTGACGATGCAGCTGCAAGACTCATCATACCCATAACGGCGAGAGATGCCAATTGTTTTTTTTATTTCATAATTTATTCCTCCTATACCGCGGTGCGGTTCAAATACTAAATATGATTATTATTATATTATAACAAATCTAGTTAAGAATTACAATAATGAGCAAAAGGGCAAGCTTATTTTTCCTCTTTTGCAGGGTCTTCGTCTTCTGCATCGTCGTGGATATAAATATATTTGTCCTTCTTCATCTTGTCGATGATTTCCGGTGCCATGGCGATGAGCTTTTCAAAAGCCGAGGCCTGATAGCCGCCCTTCTTGATGGAGAACATTTCGACGCGGTCGCCCTTGATGACCAGGATGGCTGCCGGTTTGAGTCTGGCCCCACCGCCGCTGCCGATACTGTTGCTGCCGTTGTCCGTCTTGCCGTTCAGCCCGCCGGAACCAAAGCCGAAGGTCACGTCGACGAAGGGAACCAAGATGGCGTCGCCGATATGGACTGCCTGGCCGACGACGGTTTCGACTTTGATCATTTCTCTGAAACTTTCAAAAATTTGCTCTAAATTGTTTTTGATATTCGAGTTATCCATAGCGCGTCTCCTTATTCACAGCAAACCAATGAATTAATATATGGCGTACAGGTCGCGACAAGGCAAACATCAAGGTGAACAAGAGGAGCATTGCCGGATAGAGGCGACCTGAAGCATGGGCGGTGCAGTCGTACTGTTCTTCTAAAAAGTTGAATTGCAGGTTTTCGAGATTACCGGGGCAAAAGGCATAGAGGGAGCCGGCCAGGATCCCCGTCTTATGGGGTTCCGGAAGGCCTAGGATTCCGCATAAGGACAGGTGACGAATTTGACCGTGGCCGATGAGGCGGGACAGCCAAGTGAAAAGGGCGGCCAAGAAGTCGGTGTTGACGATGAGGGGAATCCACTCTCCGGGGCTGCCCTTCTTCTTTTCAGGATCGGCTTTCGTATCGCCTTCCGAGTCAGCTTCTTTTTCAACCTCTTGTTCAACGGCCTTTTCGACTTCTTTTTCGATATCTTCCTTAGAAGGAAGGTCCTCATCGGCCGCTTTTTTGATTTCCTCAGCGGCGTCCTGTAACGGTTTTTCTTGGGATTCTTCAATCGGGGTTGACTCTTTTTCCGGGGGCGGGCTGTCCTTTTTCCCGAGGATATAGAGTTCATCCTTAAACTCTTCGCCTACGGTATAGGACCAGGATTTTCGAATTAGCTGCCGTCCCCAACCGGCACTGAAAGCCAGGTGGAAGGGCGGGCCGATATGGACTTTGATTTCATAAGTGACAGGCAGACATAAAATGAGCAGGATCGTGCTGAATAGTATGACGGCAATGGCGATAAGCGTCATGACCAGCCCTCCTCTTCCATGCGTATAAAATCAACACGTAACGAATCTCTTTATTTCAGTATAGAATCTCAGACTTCTTGATTTTCTTTTTCCCGCTTATTGAAGATGCAGTCGACGTTTTCAGCGCCGAAGCAGCGTGAACAAGATATGCATAAGGACGGTTCGGTATCGCCTTCGCGCCACCGTTTGGGGAGGTCGGGCTGGCGCAGGAAGGGGCGGCTCATGGAAATAAAGGCCAGGTCCGTCTCGCTAAGGGCTTGTTCCATTTCTTCGGCACTGCGGAAGCCGCCGACGACGCCGATATCGATCTTGCCTTTTAATAAGGATGCGGCTTCGGCTGCATAGTTTTTAAAATACATCGGTTCCTTCGTGCGCTTAATGGCCCGAATCGGCCCTTTACGCGGAAGAGACGACGTATTGCCTCCACTGACTTCGATGGCATCGACACTGGCTTCAGCAAGCCAGGTCATGACCTGTTTGCTTTCTTCAAAGGTCAGGCTGCCGTCTTTCATGAAATCGGCACAGTTCAGCTTGACCCAAATGGGGTAGTCAGGACCGACGGCCTTTCTTATAGCCGCGACGGTTTCTAAGAGGAAGCGGGCCCGGTTTTCTAAGCTGCCTCCGTATTCATCGGTACGGGTGTTAAAGCGGGGCGATAAGAATTTACTGGCCAAATAGCCGTGGGCTCCATGGAACTGGACGCCGTCAAAGCCTGCTTTTTGGGCTCGTTTGGCTGCCTGGGCAACGGCTTCAATCAGTTCGTGAATCTGATCGATTGTCAAGGCCTTCGATTCTTGGGTCCACTTGGCGACCTTTTCGGTAACGCCGCTGGGGCTGAAGATGATGCGGCTTTCTCCTTCGGGAATTTCCGGCAGGAGGATGGCCGAGCCCATGACGACGAGCTGGGCGACGACTTTGCTGCCGTGGTCGTGGACGTGGCCGACGACTTTCGCAAGGGGGTCGATGCATTCATCATCGTCGATGCGAATTTGGCAGTGCTGCCGCGGCTCCATCTTATTGGTAGCCATCATACCTGTGATGATGATACCGGCGCCGCCGTCTGCCAACTTTTCATACATTTTGGTCAGATTTTCTGTCGGCAAACCATAACGTCCCATTCCTTCGAAAGTTGCTGAACGGATAATACGGCACTTCGTTTCAATACGGCCGATGCGACAGGTATCAAATAACATGGTAAAAATCTCTCCTTGGTAATAAAAATTGAATTTCAGTTTTTTCTTTGGTATTTTCATATTATACAATATTTATTGAAATAAGCAAATGCATTGTTGATTCAAGTCCTCATTCTGACTTCCTTGTTACGCTAAGCCCGCTGTAAATGTGAAAATTATGTTTAAGTAAGGCGAAAAAACGTAAAAAAGGAGTAAAAGGTCCGGCCTTTTTAGTGGCATAACCACGAGGCCTATGATATAATGTAAGTGTTTGTTAATTTTGCAACTCATGAAGGGATGTTGAATACATGGCTACAGCAATGGTAATCGGAACCCAGTGGGGCGACGAAGGAAAAGGTAAAATTGTAGATTATTTGGCCCAAAAAGCCGACGTCGTCATCCGCTCCCAAGGTGGGAATAATGCCGGCCATACGGTCGTCGTCGACGATAAGTCCTTTGCACTGCGCCTTTTGCCGTCGGGAATTCTCTTTTCCGACAAAACCTGCATCATCGGCAGCGGCGTCGTTGTCAACCCGAAAGTCCTCCTCGAAGAAATTGAAAGCATGACTTCAAAAGGGGTAACCATCAGCAAGCTGGAAATTTCTACGCGGGCACACGTCATCATGCCGTATCACGTCCGCATCGACGAAGAAGATGAAAAAATCAAGGGCGATGCTAAAATCGGCACGACGAAAAATGGTATCGGCCCCTGCTATGCCGATAAGATCAACCGTGTCGGCATTCGCATCGGTGATCTCATGGACCGTGATGTTTTTGCGGAAAAATTGCGTAGCAATATTGAATTGAAAAATCGTCTCTTTGAAAAATATTACGGCTGCCAAGGCTTCGATTACGATGAAGTCCTCCAGGAATACCTCGGCTATGCCGATCAAATCCGCCAGTATGTAAAGGATACGAATTACTCGGCCAACCTCTACGTCAGTGAAGGCAAGAAGGTCCTCTTTGAAGGGGCTCAGGCTGCGATGCTCGATTTGGATCACGGTACGTATCCTTTCGTTACCAGCTCGAACCCGACGGCCGGCGGTGCCTGCACCGGCTCCGGTGTCGGTCCGCGCCGCATGGAAAACATCGTCGGTGTCGTCAAAGCCTATACGACGCGTGTCGGTGCCGGCCCGTTCCCGGCGGAACAGCTCAATGAAATCGGTGACTACCTGCGCAATACGGGTCACGAATTCGGTACCGTTACCGGTCGTCCCCGCCGCTGCGGCTGGCTCGATACGGCTGTTGTAAAATACGCAGCCATGTTGAACAGCCTCGATTATTTGGCCATTACCCGCCTCGATATCCTCGATGACCTGGATACGATTAAAATCTGCACGGGATACAAATACAAGGGCCAGCAGCTGAAAGAATATCCGGCCAGCCTCGATGTCCTTGAAAACGTCGAACCGATTTACGAAGATATGCCGGGTTGGAAAACGTCTATTTCCGACTGCAAGTCCTATGATGAACTGCCGGAAGCTGCCCGTCACTACGTCGAACGAATCAGCGAACTCGTCGGTGTACCTCTGGGAATCGTCTCCGTTGGTCCGAACCGCAGTCAGACCATCATTCTTAAAACCATTTTTTAAATAAACTGAATTACACCATAACATAAAGGACCTGCCATTTACATGGCAGGTCCTTTAATGTAGATATTCGTGTGATTGTCATTAGACGGCTGGTGATTTATTCTCCGCAGTGACCGGCCATGGCGCAGCCGCCGCAGGAACCACCGCAGGAACTGCATCCGCCGGCTTCGGCAAAGTTGAGACCAATCATACCGGCAACCGTTTTGCGGGGCATGAGCATGCCGCTGGGCAGGAGCGAAACTCCTATCTGTTCAGCGTGGACGGCCTGGGCGATGTTGGCCGTCTGTCCGGCCGGCCAGTCGCCCGTTCCGGGGCTCATGGCCCATACTGCTTTATAACCCTTCTCGGCACTGGCTTCGTCGAGCGTATCGACGAGCTGCTTGGTGTAGCCTGCCGTGGCAACGGCTGCGGCCGAATCGAGGGCTAAGCCTCGGGTGATTTCTTTATCCATGAACAGCTTGTCGATTTCCTGCTCTACGGCTTCGCCGAGGGTGACGGCATACATCAATACGATGGCCGAGTCTTCGATGAGCTGGCGGGCCGCTTGACTGTTGACGGTAAAAGGACTGTCGCAGAGTACCATGTGCGACGTATTATCGTAGAAGCACTGCTGGCACGAGGCCTGTGGTTTTGCCAGTTCCATGACGCGTTGGCAGGCTTCGTTTACAATATCATCGGACAGCTCTTGAGCGCCGCGCTGCTGGGCATATTCTTTGACGCTGGCAGCGTCTATTTCCTTTAAGGGATCTGTAAATAATGGCATATGTTACATCCTTTCTGAATGAGGTATTTTTTTCCTTATTATATCATATAACTTTCATAAAATTGGAGAAAAGATGAGAGAATAAATATTTGATTAAATGAGTGATAGACTATATACTATAATATAGACCTAAAAATAATTACGAGAGAAATGAGGTGGCCATGGTGGCAGGCGACGGTCATTCTGCGAAAAAGGAAGGAATCACTGAAATTGCTGTCGAATGTATTGTACCCAACCCCCGGCAGCCGCGTCGCTCCTTTGATGAAGCGGCTTTAGAGGCCTTAGCCGAGTCTATCCGCCAGCATGGTTTGGTTCAGCCCATTGTCGTCCAAAAGTCAGGGCCAGGTAAGTACGAACTCATTGCCGGAGAGCGAAGGCTACGGGCGGCCAGGCGATGCGGGCTGAAACTGATTCCGGCGATTATTCGTCGGTATACCCATGCAGAAGCCGCTGAAATCGCGCTTATTGAAAACTTGCAGCGCGAAGACTTGGATGCGATTGAAGAAGGTCTGGCTTATGATCGCTTGATGACTGAGTTTGGTCTGACCCAAGAGCAGACGGCGCAGAAAGTTGGAAAAAGTCGCTCTCATGTCGCCAATATGGTGCGGCTTCTGCAGCTGCCGGAAGCGATTAAAAGTTTGATTGTCGAAGGCAAACTGTCTATGGGCCAGACCCGTCCCTTATTGCAGCTTCCGACGGAGAAACAGCAGTGTGAAGCGGCCCTATACATCTTGAAATACGAGTTGTCCGCCCGAAGGGCCGAAGCTTTTGTACGGCGAATACTGGCTGAGAACGGTCCGAAACCGGAGCCCGATGCTCATCTGGCGCTCTTACAGGATAAGCTGAAGATGGCTTTGGGAACGGATGTGTCTATTCAGATGCGGCCCGGACCGGGACGAGGAAAAATTGAAATTTCATTTTCATCAGAAGCGGAGTTTGAACGACTGATGTCGATACTCACCGAAGAAAACGACGGCCGTGAGCGGTCGACCTTTTCTTCGTTTCATATATAATCTATTGGTATATCTACGGGAGGAACAAAATGTTTAATGTTGACATGCAGGTTGCTGCGATGGCGCTTGCCGGTATAGGCGGTTTGCTTTTATTGATTTTGCTCGTCTATATTGCCTTTTTACACTGGAAAATCAAAAAATTAGAAACGAAGTATACTTTTTTTATGCAGGATGAAACGGGGACCAGCGTCGAAGCGAAACTGCGGGATGATGTTGAAAAGCTGCACAATCTGCAGGGAACCCTGGATTTGATTCATCAGACACAAAAAGATATCATGGCTGTACAGAACCACTGTTTCCGTAAAATCGGTTTCGTAAAATACAATGCCTTTGACAATATCGGTAATAATTTAAGCTTTGCCTTTACGGTTCTCGATGGGAAAAATGACGGATTCTGTCTTTCCAGTGTGTATGGCCGCAATGAATCCCGTATTTTTGCAAAACCAATTGTCGACGGAAAGTGTCTTTATGGCATGAGTGAAGAAGAAAAAGAAAGCTTGGACAACGCTTTGAATTACAGCGGTGACATGCAGGCTGTTCAGAAGGATACGGAAGAATAAAGAGGGGAAAAAGGTGAAGTTCCAACTTAAGGACTACCCATGGATGAAGGCCCTGCAAAATTGGTGGCAGCGAGTAAAGCCGACGAAGATGCCGGCTTGGTGGCCTGCCTCTTTGCAGGTTGACCGGACCGAACCAGTGGTGGTAACGCCGGAGCAGTATAAAAAATTCGTTCGCATCGGAGTCGCGACAGCAATTTTCATTGTAATTGCTGTCGGCATCGGTATCTATGAATTCGTTTCGCTCCAACAGGCTAAAGACCAAGAAACGCTGCATGAACAGCAGCTGGAGCTGATGCGGGATAAGACGACATCGCTCCAAGAAAAAATGGATAAAATGGATGCACTCGACCAGGAGCTGCGGCAAATGGTCAAGGGATCGGGGGCTGGTGACAGCCCAAAAGGTGACGGTGGCGTAGCAGGGGGACAGAAGAAATCTCCGGACCTTTCGAATGCCAGCTACAATGACCTGTTATTGGCCACCTCTCGTTTGGAAACGCGCAGCAATGCCCGTATTATCAGCTTTATTACCTTAAAGACCGTCCTTAGCGATACGGCCGGTCAACAAGTACTGCAAATGCAGCAAAACAGCCGTATGTACCAAGTCGGCGGCAATTCAGGCAGTCCCAACAGCGCATCTACCGTGCCGTCTATTTGGCCGGTCACAGGGACCGTTACGTCTGAATTCGGGTATCGAGGGAATCCTATTGGCGGTGGTTCCGGCTTCCATGAAGGGATCGATATCGGCGTTGACTACGGTGTCCCCGTTCGGGCAACGGCAGCTGGCAAGGTTACCATGGCCGGCTGGGTCGATGGCTACGGTAACTTGGTTGAAATCGATCATGGCAACGGTTTTGTTACCCGCTATGGTCATAATTCCATGCTCCTCGTTACAGTCGGACAGGAAGTCCAAGCCGGATCTATTATTTCACTGGCCGGCAGCACCGGCCGAAGTACGGGACCTCACGTCCACTATGAGGTCCGGGTCAATGGATCGCCGACGAACCCCTTGCTGTTTTTACCTTGATAAAAAAACTTTGGCAGACTTTTTTTCAAATGAGGAAGGAGGACTTTCATGAAAAAAAATGTTCAGTTCCTTGTCCTATTTGTCTTTTTGTCTGCCTTTTTGCTGGGCGGATGTACCTTTGTTCGCCAGTATACAGGCATTCTCATCGGAACCAATCTGGCTCTGAGCGGAAAAGGGATGTCCTATTCGGCGTCAACCGAACGAGGCATCGAATTGGCGAAGGATATTGTCAATGAACGCGGCGGCCTGCTGGGCAAACCGGTACAGCTGGTATCGGTAGATAATCACGGAAAGCCCGAAGATGCCGTGGCTGCGATTCAGCAGCTGAACGTACGACACGTGTCGGCTATCATCGGTCCTGATATAACCGACTGTACGAGAGCCGTCATTCCAAATGTGGAAGCCGTTAAGATTCCCCTTATCAGTCCGGCCGGGACACAGCCCGATATTACTGTCGATATTCGGGCCAATGAAGTCTATCAATACATGTTCCGAGCAGCCTTTATCGACGCCTCTCAAGGTCGGGCTATGGTAGATTATGCCCGCCATAACCTTCATGCCGGCAGGGCGGCTGTCTTTTACTATCCTGATAAGATGTATGCGCAAGGACTGGCAGAATACTTTCGCAGCGCTTTTCTTGCCGGCGGAGGCGAGGTCCCTATCTTTCGCGCTGTATCGGATCCGGGAGAACTCGTTCAGGTTGTATCTGAATTAAAAGCCGACGGCGTCGATGTCATTTATCTGCCGGGATACGACGATTGGACGATTCCGGCTATTAAAGTATTGAGAAGTCAAGGAATCTCCGTGCCGTTGTTGGGGCCTGACGGCTGGAACAGCCTTAAAATGGAAAGGGATATTGAGCCTCAATATCTGACGAATCTTTATTATACCGATCACTATGCCGGAAACGAGTCGAGTGAGGCTGCTCGTCAGTTCTCTCAAGCCTATTATGAAAAATACGGCGTTTGGCCCGATGGCTATGCAGCCCTTGGCTACGATGCCTTTATGATGACGGCAGCCGCCATTTCACGCTGTCAGTCCGGGGATCCGACAGAGGTCGCTAAAGAATTGGTCAAGACGATTGACTACCAAGGGGCGACCGGGACGATTTCCCTTGACGCCAATCACGATGCGATTAAAGATGTGTTCATCCTGACTTTCAAAGACGGAGAGCCGGAACTTGCAGCGACGATTCCACCTGATTATCAGATGCAGTAGGGCAGATAGCGGTTCATGGCCTTGCGGCGCTCCTTCCAGTCCGGCATGCGGACGGTCATGACGTCATAAAAATGGCGGGAATGGTTGGGGTGGATGAAGTGGCAGAGCTCATGGAGCATGACGTGGTCAATGATGGATTCCGGCATAATGACCAAGTAGGTGTTCATGGTCACGATGCCTTTTAGGGGCATGCACGAGCCCCAGCGAGAGCGCATGATTCGTTGTTTGAGGACCGGTTCTTTGAGGTTATATTCTTTGAATAAGGGCAGCATTCGTTGGAGACTGTCTGAAAAAAGGGGCGCTCCGATGCGCTGCAAAAGCTGATGATACAGTTTCTGCCTCGTCTGCGGCGTATCTTCCTTGAGTTCCATAAACACCGTGTCCTGGTTTCGCCGGATGGAATTGCGAAGGCCCAGACGGACGTCGAGACGGTAAGGCTTGCCTGTAATCAAGAGGGTTTCGCCGTCACTCAGTGTCAGGAAGGGAGAATTTTGCTGCTGTTCCTGCATCTTTTGGACGGCTCGGCAGATAAGGTCGCTCTTTTTTTGTAAGAAGGCTTCGATATACGCCCAGGGCACACGGGGCGAGGCTGAAATAAATAGATTCCCGTCATTTCGGATATGGAGATTGATGTTCTTTACTTTTTTGCGGACGACCGTTACGGAAAATGTCCGGTCCTGAGCCGCAAAGGTATATTGTTCACGATTCATAGAAATACCTCGTACAGATAACGTAATCAGAATGCAGATTTTATTGTAAGTAGATTTTAGATTTTTGTCAAAAGGATGGTATCGTATGCTTGATTTTACGGCATTTGATTTTGAAACGGCCAATAAATACGCCAACAGTGCCTGCTCATTGGCGGCGGTCACCATGAATGACGATCAGTGTGTCCGCCAGGGCTATACGCTGATTCGGCCGCCCTTTATGGTATTCGACCCGGGAAACATTGAAATTCACGGGATTCAGCCGGAACAAGTCGCCCATAAACCGAAATTCGATGCCTTATGGGGGAATATCCGAACCCATTTAGAAGGGCGGATTTTGGTAGCTCATTACGCCGTTTTTGATACGCGCGTCCTGCGCAGTCTCCTGAAGTATTACCATTTAGAAAAGCCACAGGCTTCGTATGCCTGCACGGTAGAAATATCGCGCCGCGTGTGGCCGGATCTGCCCAACCATAAACTCGATACGGTTGCCGGTTATCTGGGCTATTCTTTCCAGCACCATCAAGCCCTTGATGATGCCAGAGCCTGTGCTCACATCGTCTTAAAAGCGGCCGAAGCCGTAGGCGCTTCGTCGATGGAAGAATTGTTGTGGAAAACGAATTTAAAATTAAAACAGCTATAATTTACTGTTGGCAGTCCTTCACGATTGCCGGCAGTATTTTTTTTCCTTGTTTTTGATGTATGCTATCTGTTTTTTGTATAGCATTACATTTTATATGCTTATTTTCCATAGAGGATTACAAATTCCTACTATCTGCGTATAATTAAGACAGTGATTACTATCCTGAAAGGAGCTTTTTAACATGAAAATCGTCTTATTAGAATCGTTAGGTATCAGTCAGGAATTACTTGACTCTTATGTAAAACCGCTTACGGAAAAAGGCTATGAATTTGCAGCCTATGAAAGAAATGATGACGTCGCTGTCCAAATCGAAGAAGCAAAAGATGCCGATATCCTCATTATTGCCAATATGCCCCTTAAGGCAGAGGTCATCAACGCCTGCCCGAACTTGAAATATATCGATGTCGCTTTTACCGGGGTCGATCACGTGGCCCTCGATGCGGCTAAAGCAAGAGGCATAAAAGTCAGCAACGCATCGGGCTATTCGACCGTTGCCGTTGCAGAACTGACCATTGCCATGATGCTTGATTTACTGCGCCGCGTTCCTCAAGTCGACGCAGCCTGCCGGGCCGGAGGCACGAAAGCAGGGCTTGTCGGTAACGAATTGGAAGGGAAAACCGTCGGCCTTATCGGGACCGGTCATATCGGCCATCGCGTAGCCGAATTGGTTCATGCCTTCGGTGCTAAGGTCATCGCTTATAATGGTTTCTCCCATAAAGAAGATACGGAATTGATCAAGTATTTGCCGTTGAAAGAATTGATGGCTCAGTCTGACATCGTCAGCCTTCATTGCCCGGTAACGGAACAGTCTAAGGGCATGATTAACGCAGAAACCCTGTCTTATATGAAGCCGACAGCCTTCCTTATCAATGAAGCTCGCGGTCCGGTTGTCGTCTCAAAGGACTTAGCTGACGCCCTCAACAGCGGTAAAATCGCCGGTGCCGGCATCGACGTCTTTGAAAAAGAACCGCCCCTCGACACCGATCATCCCCTCCTCCATTCAAAGAACACCATCGTCACGCCTCACGTAGCCTTTGCGACGGCTGAATCGATGGCCAAACGCGCCGTTATCGTCTTTGATAATATTGACGCCTATCTTGCCGGAAATCAGAAGAATGTCGTTCTCTAAGTATTATTGAATAAAATGCATCACTTGATATAAAATTATTCCTTTTTATCAAGCGATGCATTTTTGTTTATTTTACTATTGAATTTTTGTATATTGAATGATACAATCAAGTCAACTTGAAAGACGTCATACAAGTTATTCTATTTGGGAGATTGCTATGCCTATTATTAAAAAGACAAATATATCGCAACAAGTTTTTTCTTTTTTACAAGAAAATATTGAAAACGGGACTTGGCCTATCGGATCTAAAATTCCCTCAGAAAATGAGTTAACGAAAATGATGGATGTCAGTCGATCCAGTGTAAGAACGGCGATACAGCAATGCATTGCTTTGAATATTTTGGAAAGTCAGCATGGCCGAGGCACCTTTGTAAAAAATAATGATGTGCGTGGCGTAGTGAATACCATTCATACACTGACTCAGAGTGACTATAACGATATTCTGAAGGTCTTGGAATTTCGGAAGGTTATAGAGAGTGGCAGTGCATCTTTGGCCGCAGCGCGTATTAGCAAGACTCAATTAGATAAATTGCAGAACATCTTGGAAACGATGAAGAAGAAAAGTAACGAGCCTAATGCCTTTGTTCAGGCGGATATGCAATTTCACCTAGAAATTAGCCGTGCTTCGGGGAATGTTCTTATCAAAAGTGCTTTGCAAAGTATTTTAGGACAGACCCTCCGTTCCAGCCAACAACTGAATCTTCTTTTTGGTTATAAAGATGGTGTCTATTACCATACTAAGATTTTAAATTCAATGAGAAATAAAGATTCTAACGAAGCTAAAATGTGGATGGAAGAACACATGCAACATGCCATGGATCAGTTACCGAATATTATGTCAAAAAAGCGATAAGGGAGGAGGTAGTTTATTTTCCGTCAACTTGTATGACGACATACAAGTTGAATGGGTGGAATATTTAGGTAATCACCGGTTAGACATATAAATTTAATTATACAAGTGTGTTAGGAGGAGTATTGATGAGCTTAAAAATTACTGATGTCCGTGTAATATTGACGGCGCCGGAAGGGATTAATCTGGCGGCAGTAAAAGTGATGACCAACCAAGACGGATTATACGGCGTAGGGTGTGCAACCTTTGCGTATCGGGTAGAAGCCGTAAAGTGTCTGATTGAGGAATATTTAAAGCCTCTGCTGGTCGGCCGGGATCCCCAGGACATCGAAGAATTATGGCAGTTAATGCATCAGAATGGGTATTGGAGAAATGGTCCTATTGAGAACAATGCTATTTCGGGGATTGATATGGCTTTGTGGGACATAAAAGGTAAACTTGCCGGATTGCCCTTATATCAGCTCTTCGGAGGGCGTATTCGTAAAGGGGTTCCAGTATATCGGCATGCAGATGGAAGAACGTTAGAAGAATTGTGTGAAAATATTCAGAGATTTCAGGAAATGGGAATCAAGCACATTCGCTGTCAATGCGGGGGATATGGCGGCACCTGGCAGCCTAAAGGAGGAGCTGATTCTCCAGAAGGGGCTTATCCGGGGATTTATTTAGACAGTCGGCAGTATATTAAAGATACCTTAAAGTTGTTTGATGGGATTCGTTCAAAATTGGGCTTTGATATTGAACTCATTCATGATGTCCATGAACGCATCAGTCCGACAGAGGCTATGGGCTTCGTTAAAGAATTAGAGCCGTATCGCCTCTTCTTTGTAGAAGATATACTGCCTTTAGACCAAATTGAATGGTTCAGAAAGATTCGTTCGAGCTCTACGACTCCCTTGGCAGAAGGGGAATTATTCAATAATCCTGCTGAATGGAGACACTTGATTACAGAGCAGTTAATTGATTATATTCGCGTCCACATCAGTCAAATTGGCGGGATTACTCCGGCTCGTAAATTAGCTGTTTTTGCAGAGCATTTCGGAGTCAAGACGGCTTGGCATGGTCCTGGAGATATGACGCCGATTGCCCATGCGGCTAATGTTCATATTGATTTAGCGGCACCTAATTTCGGTGTTCAAGAATGGTCCGGCATTGAACCGCCCAATGTAGTTATCCAAGATGTTAAAGGTCCTCATGGTGCGTTATTGGAGGTATTCCCGGGGCTGCCTGAATTCCGCAATGGATATGTCTATCCTAACGATCAGCCCGGATTAGGGGTCGATATTAATGAAGCGGAAGCCGCTAAATATCCTTGCAGTAATGAAGTTGTCCAGTGGACACAGACCAGAAAAATCGATGGAGCTTTACAACTTCCATAATAAAATATAAGACTAAAAGGAGATGAATATAATGCGGAGAATTCTGATGGGGCTGCTTTTGCTGGGCACGCTCTTGCTGTCCGCCGGCTGTGGGGGGAATAAGAGTGTGTACGATGCAGATGGCGTAGCCCATTTGAGATTGGCTCAGGCCTCGGCTTCTGATGGTGCTATTGGTAAGAGCTTAGAAATATTTGCAAAAGATGTTTACGATAAAAGTAACGGGCGCATACAGATTAGCGTATTTCATAATGGCCAATTGGGCAGTGAACGAGATAATATAGAAGCCTGTGAATTAGGAAATTTAGATATTGCTGTGGTTAATCAAAGTGTATTGGCTAATTTTATTCCGGAAATTGCCGTCTTTGACCTTCCATATACGATTGAAAGTGAAAAACATGCAGACGCTGTGTTTTTAGGTCCCATCGGAAAAGACTTTCTTCAGCGATTGTCTTCTGTTAAACTGCACGGACTTGGGATTTGGGAATCAGGGTTCCGGGATTTGACAAATTCTAAGCGGCCTGTAGTCAATGTAGACGATGTCTATGGATTGAGAGTTCGTGTTATGGAAAATAAAATCCATCAAGAGCTTTGGAAGGCCTTAGGGGCCGATCCTGTACCGATGTCCTGGGGTGATGCTTATACAGGCCTTCAGCAAGGGGCCTTGGACGGACAGGAAAATCCGCCGACGGTCATTGACAAAAATAACGTTGTAGAAGTAAATAAAAATATGGCTATTACACAGCACGTATACTCTACTGTATTTTTGATTATGTCGCCTCAGACTTGGGAAGGTCTTACCCCTGAGGATCAACAGCTCATTACAGAATGCATGAATCGGGCTAATTTAGATGAACGACGTTTAAGTCGACAGATGGATAAAGAAGCCTTAGATACCTTGGCTTCAAAAGGCATGAAAATTACGTATCCCAATAAGGAACAGTTTATTGCGGCTACTCAAGGCGTACGCGAAGAGTTTAGCGGTGCATTTACAGATACCTTAAATCGTATTAAACAAACGGCTGTCGATATTAAAGAGGGGGAATAGGGATGAAGAGCAGCGGGAATTGGTTTGAACGCATCCAAGAGTGGGTTATGTGCTTAAATGCGGTCATTTTGATCCTGATCATGAGCATTGTATTTATACAAACGGTAACCCGATATGTTGTCTTTTACAGTATTCCCTGGTCAGAAGAGGCGTCACGATATCTCTATGTAGCACTGACCCTCCTTGGGGTTAATGTTGCTGTCACAAAAAATCAATTTGTCAGTATCGATTTGATTGATAACGCTCTTTCTGAAAAGAATAAACAAAGGCTGGAATTTATTCGACAAATATTAGCCTTTATTATTGCCAGTATCTTTTTCTACAGTAGCTTTGGGATGATTGAAATCGGCGGATACCAGATGAGTCCGGCCCTACGTCTGCCGATGAATATAATGTACGGAATCGTTTCTCTCGGGTTTGGATTGACGGTCTTGTCCATCTTATTCCAGATGAAAGAACGGTGTTTTAAGCATTGTAAAGAAGATGTGCAGTCTGCCAATAAAGGATAAGGAGGCGAACGATTATGGAGTTATCTGCAATAGCTCTTCTTGTAGTTTTAGTCGGATTAATGGCAATTGGATTGCCTATTACTTGGGCACTGGGTGGGGCTTGTATCAGTGCTATTTTGCTGGATCCCAATTTGTCGTTAGCCATGATTACACAAAAGATATTCACAGGATGCGACAACTTTGCGATGTTGGCATTACCGGCTTTCTTTTTAGCCGGAGATATTATGGCTAAAGGCGGATTATCTGGACGGCTGGTTTCCTTTGCTGATTCTCTTGTCGGCTGGATTTCCGGGGGCATTTCATTAGTATCTATTGTTGCCTGTGCTTTCTTTGCAGCTATTTCCGGTTCCTCTGTTGCGACAACTGCCGCTATTGGCGGAATCATGTATCCGGAAATGGTTAAACGAAATTACCCTAAAGATTATTCCGCAGCTTGCCAAGCCATTGGAGGTACCTTAGGCATTGTCATTCCGCCCTCTACTGTATTTGTTATTTATGGCAATATTACGAATACATCGGTAGCGAAACTTTTGATGGCAGGTATTGTGCCGGGAATCATTTGCGGCTTTTTCCTTTGTGTATATGCATATATTAAAGCCAAGAAATGTAATTTCCCCTGCAACGACAGCTTTTCTTTCAAACGTTTTTTATTGTCATTCCGCGACGCTATCTGGGCGCTCTTAATGCCGCTGGTTATCTTGGGAGGCATTTATGGCGGAATCTTTACTCCGACGGAAAGTGCGGTTGTGGCTGTATTTTATGGATTCTTTGTCTGCTTGGGAATTTATCGGGAAATTACGGGAGCTCAAATTTTTGATGTTGTGCGGCAGACTGCGGTTACGACAGCGAATATTATGTTCCTCGTCGTTACGGCGCAGATGTTTGGCTTTATTGTCACCTTCTATCATATTCCGGTCTTAGTAACTAAAGGGTTTATGGCTGTTGCCAGCAATGCGTCGGTATTCCTGGTGTTAATTATCATCTTGCTGACCATTTGCGGGATGTTCTTAGAAGTAGGGGCTACTAACTTGATTTTAGGTCCGATCTTAGCGCCCATTGCGATTAAATTTGGCGTTGATCCCGTTCAATTTGGTTTACTTTTTGTATTTTTGTTAGCCATGGGGCAAGCAACGCCGCCCTTTGGGACTACCATGTTTGTTTCTTGCGGTCTTAGCGGGGAACCGGTAGCTAAAGTGGCAAGACGATTAATTCCGTTTGTGGCTGTTGAAATTGTTTGTGCATTCTTATTTGCCTTTTTCCCGGCGCTGTCAATCGGAATTCTTGAGCTGATGAAGTAAATAAGAATTATTCATATAGTGATTTTTATCGTTAAAGGGAGGAATAATCATGTCAGATGTGATGAAAGAAGTCGTTGTTACTGGTGCACATACTTATGAGGTACGGACTGTGCCTCGCCCGGAAGTTAAAGGCGATTATGATGTCTTAGTTCAAATGAAAGCGGCCGGTGTTTGCGGCAGTGACTTCCATATTTATAACGGGTCAAATCCATGCGCATCTTATCCGCGCATTCCCGGCCACGAAAATGCAGGGATTGTAGCTGCTGTCGGTTCTAAGGTTACGAATGTCAAACCGGGAGACCATATCATTGTCGATTTAATTCATACATGCGGAACGTGCTACCAGTGCCGTATTCATCGTAAAAACGTCTGCGAAAACGTGTTGGTTCGCGGATCCGGATATGATGGCGGCTGGAGAGAATATCTCATTGTTCCGGCAGATGAAGTATACCCCATCAGTGCTGATATTCCTTGGAAAGATGCAGCTTTGGTTGAACCCTTTGCCATTGGGGCACATTGCACGCAAAGAGGGCGTGTCGTATCGGACGATACCGTTCTTATTCTGGGGACGGGGACGATTGGTGCTATTATTTTACAGACATGCAAGGCTAAGGGCGTCAAAAAAATTATTTGTGCCGATATCAGCGACAGCTCTTTAGAACGGGCAAAAGAATACGGCGCCGATTTTGTTATTAATACGAAGCGGGAAGATTTGAAACAACGGATTCATGAAATAACCGATGGCCATGGGGTAACCATTGCTTTCGATTCGGCCTGCTTCCCCGGATCTTTAACGATGATTATGGAACCCGGAATTGTCTGCAACGCCGGCCGGGTCGTGCCGCTGGGCTTTGTTACGGCTCCCGAACAAATCTCCCAAGCGATGATCAATCAGCGAGAACTGGATATTATCGGAACTCGGATGTCTTGCTATCAGTTCGAACCTACGATTAAACGAATGGAAAATGGCGAATTTAACTTGAAAGGAATTGCTACCAACTATATTCCCTTCAGCCGGATTCAAGAAGTTTTTGATAAAATAGAAAATCCCGATCCGTCTGTTAAAAAAATGGTAATTTTGTTTGATGAATAATGGGGGAGGTAATTGCAATGAATATTTCTGTCGATAATATTTTTGATGTAAGTGGTAAAAAAGCTATTGTAACCGGAGGCACACGGGGCCTGGGATATGGCATGGCCGAGGGTCTTCTGGAGGCTGGAGCGGAGGTTGTCATTGTCGGCACCTCGGATAAGGTCTTTTCCGTAAGTAAAGACTTTCAGGATCGAGGACTTAAATGCCATGGCGTTAAGGGGAATTTGGCAATTCGCGATGAAGTCTATCGTGTTTTCAATGAGAGTGTAAAGGCTCTCGGTGGAGATCTGGATATTTTGGTCACCTCACACGGGATTCAAAGGCGGCATAGTGCAGAAGTATTTCCCGTAGAAGAATGGGATGAAGTAATCAGTGTCAACCTGAATTCGGTGTTTATCCTTTGCCAGGAAGCCGGAAAGATTATGTTGAATAAAGGCTATGGTAAAATTGTTACGGTTGCTTCTATGGCCTCCTTCTTTGGAGGACAAACCGTACCGGCTTATTCTGCTGCAAAGGGCGGGATTGCTCAATTAACAAAAGAAATGTATCGTATATCTCTAAGGTCGGTATCGATCCCTTTGGCCGCTGCATCGTCAATTTTCTGAAAGAAAATAACATCCACGAACAGTACGTCTGGACCGATGACGACCATATGACGGGATTCCAGATGAAGGAAAAGGTCGTCGAAGGCGATCCTTTCGTAGCCAATATCCGTAAGCATACGGCATTCTCTCATTTTCAACCGGCTGACTTAGCCGGTATCGATTGGGCCGGCGTCGACCACCTTCATGTGACGGGGATTCCCTTAGCCTTGTCGGAATCGTGTCGGGAAACGATTTATACGCTTATGATGCGGGCTCACAGCAAGGGCGTGCGCATTTCCTTCGACCCTAACCTGCGCCCTATGCTCTGGAAATCAGAAGAAGCCATGGCTCGGGTCATCAACGATGCCGCCCAGTACGCCGATATCGTCATGCCGGGCCTCGGTGAAGGCCGGATCCTGACCGGTCGGGAAAGCGAACAGGACATCGCCCGGTATTACCTGGAACGCGGCGTCCAGACCGTCGTCATCAAGCTTGGCGGCAGCAACGGGACCTATGTTCGGACGGAAAAGGAAGAATTGTACGTTCCCAGCTATCATGTGGAACACATCGTCGATACGGTCGGTGCCGGAGACGGCTTTGCCGTAGGATTTACCAGCGGTCTCCTCGATGGGCTGACCTTGGAAGAGTCTGCCCGCAGAGGGGCTGCTATCGGGGCCATGGCCATTCAGGTTGCCGGAGACAACGAAGGCCTGCCGACGAGAGAGTGGTTGGAAGCCTTTCAATTGATTCATTCATAATGCGTCGTATAGAGCTATTTTTTTGAGCGTGTGAGAGGAGTTTAACAATGGATAAGATCGAAGTCGTAAATAAGATTAAAGAAATCGGTGTCGTCGCCGTCATCCGCGGCAACAACCCGGAAGAAGCCGTTGCCATGTCGGAAGCCTGCATCAAAGGCGGTGTCACGGCTATTGAGTTGGCATTCACGACGCCGCGGGCTCATGAAGCCATTCGGGAACTGGCTAAGAAATATGCCGATAATCCCGACGTCGTCATCGGTGCCGGCACGGTCCTTGACTCGGTCACGGCCCGTATTGCCATCCTCGAAGGAGCAGAATTCATCGTGTCGCCGGCTCTCGACGTCGAAACGATCAAGTTATGCAACCGCTACCGCGTAGCCGTCATGCCGGGGACGACGACCTTGAAAGACGTCGTAACCGCCCTTGAATGCGGCGCTGACGTCATTAAAATCTTCCCGGGTGAAGTTGTAGGCATGAAGGCCATTAAAGCCATCCACGGTCCCTTGCCGCAGGCCCCGCTCATGCCTACCGGCGGCGTTAACGTCGACAACGCCGGAGAATGGATCAAAGCCGGCTGCGTCGCTGTCGGAGCCGGCGGAGCCTTGACGGGCGGCGGTAAGACGGCCGATGAAATTACGGAAACAGCGAAGAAGTTCGTTGCAGCTGTCAAAGCCGTACGCGCTTAAATCTGTATTTCTGTTAAAAATGAACGCCTTCGAAGAGTCGTCTTTGAAGGCGTTTTGTCATACTTTAAGGCTTTGGCGATTGCCAATGAGCTAAAGCGGCCTCGAAAGACCTGCTGACGTCTTTTGAGGAAGTTTTGTGTTGCCGACCTTCGATGTCGAAACGATTAAGTTGTGCAACCGCTACCGCGTAGCCGTCATGCCGGGGACGACGACCTTGAAAGACGTCGTAACAGCCCTTGAATGCGGCGCTGACGTCATTAAGATCTTCCCTGGTGACCGTGGTAGGCATACGCCCATAAAAGCCATTCATGGCCCCTTGCCGCAGGCACCGCTCATGCCGACAGGCGGCGTTAACGTCGACAACGCCGGTGAATGGATACAGCCGGCTGCGTAGCTGTCGGAGCCGGCGGAGCCTTGACGGGCGGCGGCAAAACGGCCGATGAAATTACGGAAACGGCGAAGAAGTTCGTTGCAGCTGTCAAAGCCGTACGCGCTTAAGTCATATTCCTGTTAAACATACGAAAAGCCTAGAAGATTCGTCTTCGAGGCTTTTTTTTCGTTCTTTTAGGTAAGGGTTTTGCGGCTGCTTCTTCTTTATCGTCTAAAGTAGCTATGGGCGACCTTGCGGCCTCTGATTAGATCCTTGCATCGCCTGCCTCGATATAGTTATGATTAAACGTTGCAACCGCTGCCACGTTGCCGTCATGCCGGGGACGACGACCTTGAAAGACGTTGCAACTGCTTTTTAATGCGGCGCTGACGCCGTTAAAACCTTCCTCGATGCCCCCGTGTGTTAGTCCGCACGATCATCCACGTCCTTTTCTTTTCCGCAGTATTTCGATTTTTGTGAGGTCCGAAATGATCGTCCCCTCTTTCCAGGCCCGAATTCTTGCTTTTGGTAATTCGTTGTTTTTCGTGTTTTAGCGCCGGACTGGGACAATCTCGTGGCAGCCCGAATATTTTATGGACGTTTACATCAATCTAACTTAGTTTAAATCTCGCTTGAATTCGCGGAATAAATGGCTTAATGGAGAGGATTATTGGAATTTAAATAATGGTAAATATATTTAATGTAGTTTATTTATAACGACGGGCTTAAGCCGACTATATTGTAAGCGTTGACATTACTTTTAAAATCGACTAGGATATAGTTGTAAGTTAATTGGTTATAACTATAGATGTGCTATTTTTCTTAGGAGGTACTATTATGGATAAGAAACTCATCGACTTTATGGTTACGAAAACTCAGGAATTAGTGGCAGCACCCAGCTGCAGCCCTGCCTTGAAAAAAGCGGCCCAGGAATGGCTTGATGCTGCTGATAAAGAGGCAGCGACTCCGGCCTATGTTGAAGCCTTGAAGCAAGGCGTATCGACGATTGATGAACTCCTCGGCTTTGCCGGATCAGATACGGCTGCGAAGGTTTTGGGGGCAGATGCTGCTGCTCAGCTCTTGGATCATGCCAAAGATCTTAAAGCCAGTGGGGCTAAGTTCTGTGACTGCCCGGCCTGCACGCCTTCTTTGGCCATTCTCCGTGAAGTGGGGGCTCTTTAAGGATGCAGATTTCCAGTCGCCTTACGATGGCTGTCCACACCTTGCTGTGCATTGCATATTTTGAAAAGACCGAAAAAGTGACCAGCAGTTTCATTGCTTCCAGTGTCGGTACCAATCCGGTCATTATTCGGAACCTGCTTACCCAGTTAAAGGCGGCCGAATTTATTGACGTCAAGCGAGGAGCCGGAGGGGCTACGTTGAAAAAGCCCTTGGAGAACATCAGTTTATACGACGTTTACCATGCCGTTGACTGCATCCCCAGCGATTCTCTGTTTCATTTTCATGAGCATCCCAGTCCCCAATGCCCTGTCGGTAAAACCATCCACCTCAGCCTCGACGATAAGTTGAGTCAGGTACAGCAGGCGATGGAAGAGCAAATGCGCCGCATTTCGCTGGCTGATATGGCCGGGACGATGGCAAAGGCTATTGACAAGCAATGTTGATTTGGTAAAGGGAGGGCAACATGGTTCGACTCATCCTATTTCTTCTGGCTCGCCATAATCTGTGGCTTCGTCCCTTATCGTGGTTTACTCGCTTTGGTCACGGCCTGTTTATCCTCTATGGCTTGGGGGCCTGGTTTCGCCCTAAAAACGAGAAGGAACAACGGAAAGAACGGAAAACGCTGCTTTATTGCTTGTTTTCGGTCATTCTCGCCTCATCTGTTTCGTGGTTCATTGGCAAATTGTGGTATCGGCCGAGGCCTTTTGCTCGCGGTAAAGGGGAAGCTTTAGTCAAACATAAGGCCAATGCCTCTTTTCCCAGCAACCATGCTATGAATAGTATGGCCGTCGCCGTTATGCTGCTTTTACGACGAAACCTTTGGGGGCTTTCGGCCTTGGCCTTGTCCGTCCTTTTAGGCGTTTCTCGTGTCCTCTGCCGCCTTCATTACGTCAGCGATGTCCTCGGCGGATTCGTCTTAGGGGCCGGCTCCGGTTATGCCGTTTACCGGAGTAAACGATGTTCACAACTGGCCGACAGACTCCTCTATGGCTGGCATATATTTACGTATTTGCTGCGTGTGTTGTTGAGACGATGAAAGAAGACTGTGCATTTGGGCTTTACCCGATGCACAGTCTTTTTTGCGCCGATGATTTTGTGAATAATATAGAACAAATTGCCACCATAAAGAGACATTTCTATGCTATACTGAAGAATAGCGAGAGTGAAACTCAAAATGATTCTAGAAAGGTGGTCTTGCATATGAAGCATACCAAGGTAATGGCGGCAATTCTCTGCTTGTTGATGACCGGCGGGACGGTTTTTGCTGCCGATGGAACCATGACATCGCCGGTGTCGGTAGATGCGACGGCTTCGGCAACCCGGGCTAAGGCCGAGTCCCCTGTCAATGCTGTTTACAGCCTCGATTTGGATACGACAAAATACGAAAAGAAGACGATGACTGTCGACGGCAAGAAAGTGGCTTTTCGGGCCTATGAAAACCGCGTTTACGTAGCTCATCCTGTCGATACGACCTACCAATCGATGAATATTTACGTCCCTGAAGGTTATTTCAAGGGGAAGACAATCAACGGCTATACGGCTAAAACGGCTCCGATTTTTATGCCTAACACCGTCGGAGGCTATATGCCGGGAGAACCGGGGACCCCATCAGAAAAGGATCGCATGACCGGTGGTGCCAACGCCATTCTTACCGCCTTGTCTAAGGGCTATGTCGTGGCCGCTCCCGGAGCGCGGGGACGGACCAGTCAAGGTGCTGATGGAACCTATACCGGTAAAGCGCCGGCCCTCATCGTCGACATGAAGGCTGCCGTCCGCTACGTACGCCATAATGCCGGCCGTTTACCCGGTGATACGGAAAAAATCATCTCCAATGGGACCAGTGCCGGCGGGGCCTTGTCTTCCCTTATGGGTGCGACGGGGAACAGTTCCGATTATGAACCGTATTTAAAGGCCCTTGGTGCTGCCAATGAACGGGATGATATCTATGCGTCCAGCGTTTACTGCCCCATTACCGACCTCGACCACGCTGATATGGCTTACGAATGGATGTTTAATGGGGTAAACACCTATCACCAGAGTAAGGGCGGCATGATGCCTCCTATGGCACCGGGGGATGCTCCTAAAGAATCGGAGGGAGCTGCCAAGGTCCCTGCGGCTGTTATGAATCGCCCTGATAATGCGCCTATGGAGGCGACGACAGGGACTGAGATGACGGCAGCCCAGCAGCAGGTTTCTAAAGAGTTGAAAGCAGCCTACCCCGATTACATTAACGGACTGCACCTTGTCGATAAAGACGGAAAAGCCTTGACCCTTGATGAAAATGGACAGGGATCTTTTGCAGAATACATTAAATCGATTTACATGGCGTCTGCTCAGACGGCGCTGGACCAAGGAATCGATTTATCGTCTAAATCGTGGCTGACGATTAAAGACGGGAAGGTTGTCGATATGGATTTAGCCGGTTATGCCCGTGACGTCACGCGGTTAAAGGCGGCCCCGGCTTTCGACGCTTTGGACTTGAGCTCCGGAGAAAATCAGGAATTTGGGACGGCATCAATCGATAAACAGCACTTTACCGACTATGGGGAAAGCCATTCTCTGACGACGGCAACGACGGCGGATAAGGCCATCGTAAAATTGCTTAACCCATTGAATTATATCGGTAAGTCCCATGTTCAGACGGCTAAATATTGGCGTATCCGTCACGGCGAAGCCGATCGGGACACGGCTATTGCCGTTCCGGCAGTCCTTGCACTCAGGCTGCAGCAGGCCGGATATGAAGTAGACTTTGCTTCTCCTTGGGGACAAGGCCACGGCGGTGATTATGACCTGGCAGAACTCTTCGCCTGGATGGATAAAGTAGGCCATAAAGGTTTATAATAAGATACCTCAATAAAAAAGCATTGCCTCCGTACGGGACTTGAGGCAATGCTTTTTTGCTACCATAAATTGTCTTCTTCGTTAAACTTCCAAGTAAACGGATCGGAGATGACGGTCATATCGGAACGGCCTTCAATATCTTCCAGGCAGGAGGTGGAGCACTCGATTTCTTCCAGCTTCAGGGTATTCTTAATGCGCACGACCTTGGCTTTATTGGGATCCGTCAGGAAGGCATGGGCCATGGCCATTTCGATGGCATCTTTGTCGCTGTTGCCGTAAAGAGGCAGCAAGGCCATGCGGAATGATTTGGCCGTAATGCAATTGGTGTACACAGAGGCAAAATCCATCTTGTTGACGAAACGGTAACTGACGATGTCGGCCATACCGTAGCCCGAGCCGTTTCCGTGAGAGGCATCGGTAATGTCGAGGATGACGATTCGTTCGATGTCCGGAGCCAGTGAACGAAAGGCTTCTTCTTGGCTGAATCGTTCCGTCCGACCGGTGATGTTGGGGTCCATGCCGGTGCCGCTGATTTCCTTGCCGATTTCATCGACGATCAGGACGTCGATATGAGGCAGATTCAAGCGTGGCATTTGTTCTTTTGCCAGGGCCTGCAGGGCTGCGTCTCGTTCGAAAAATTTATCCGTAGGGATGACTTCTAAGGCGGCGATGTCGTCGCTGGGGCTTTGGACCATGCCGACGGAAAAGACGACGTTTACCTTGTTTAAGAATACCTTGGCGACCCGTTCCAAGTTGGGGCCAAAGGTATCGTAACCGCGTCCGTGGAAGGCCGAAGCCCCTTTGTGTTTCCCGCAGCCGATACAAATCATCTTCAAGAGACCCGATTCGTGCTCATATTTAAAGTGGGTATGAGGTTTAATCTTGTTAAACAAAATGATGCCATCGGCTTCATAGGCATTCTTGTCGCAGTAAATCGGAAAGCCATCGTCTAAGGTGGCAACGGTGACGACGTCCATGGTCGATAATACCGGGACGCCGAGGTATTCCTCGTTGATTCCGAATTGGGCCAGATGGGCTTTTTGACCTTCTGCCGTGGCTCCGGCATGACTGCCCATGGCCGGGAATACGAATGGCTGTGCTTTCCAGGCTTTCAATTGGTCACAAAGGACTTTCATGAGCTCTTTATAGTGGGGCAGGCCACGGCTGCCGGCCGTAATGCCAATCCGTTTTCCTTCCAGGCCCTTGATGGTTGTATCATCGAGGGAGTGGAGCTGCTCCTTTAACCGGCCAATGGGATCGGCCAGGTTCTGTGACGGGAAGCTTTGCCGGACTTTTATCATTTCCGGAATGACGATGCCTTCGGTTAAGGACTGTTTATCAAGTTTGGGAAAGTGCAAAGAAAGAACCTCCTTCTGGTGAATCAATAATGGGTTGGAATGCTTGCTTTTATTATACGCGATTGCTCAAAAATATACAAAAAAAGTCCTCGCTGCGAAGACGATAATCGAAGCGAGGATTTTTTTAGAAAAACTTTTTTAATTTCTAACAGAAATTTAATACACCGTATATCTTACTTACTTGTTCGAACCGTTATCCGGAGTGAACTTGGTGATGAAGATGTGACGGATGAAGATGACGATCATGGCAATGAAGGCGATGAGGCCGAGGACATCAGCTGTCGACTGGAAGTCTTTGCCAACCAAGGCCAAGGGGTTTTCGCTGCCGCCGGAAGTAACCGAAACGACGATGAGCAGGGCGATGATAACGCCCATGAGGCTTTCGCCGACGATGAGGCCGGAAGCAAAGAGGACGCCGCGGTGGTTGCAGGCTTCAACATCTTCTTCTTCATGGCCCGGGCTGCGGCGAGAGGCACGAGCTTTCAAGGAACGATTGACGAAGTAACCCATAACGGAGCCGATGACCAAAGGAATTTCAAGGGTAGGCGGTAAGTAAATGCCCATGCCGATAGCCAGGGGCGGTAAGGCCAGGGCTTTCGTGTTTTTCGTTAACAGTAAATCGATGATGATGGCAACGATGCCGACGCCGACGCCGAAGAGAATGTAATTCCAGTCGAGGCTGGCGCTGAAGATACCTTGGGCAATGGTCGTCATCAAGGTTGCCTGCGGAGCTGCCAGGGCCTGAGTCGGATCCATGCCGGCACGGGGCAGTGCACCCGTAAAGCCGTAAGCCTGGTACAAGAGGTTCAATACCGGAGCGATGGCGAAAGCGCCGACGATAGAGCCCAAGATGAGGGCGACCTGCTGTTTCCAAGGTGTAGCACCGACGATGTAGCCGGTCTTGAGGTCCTGCAGGTTATCGTTTGAAATCGCAGCGATGCTGACGATAACGCTGGTGATGAAGATGGCCAATGCCGTTGCAAACTGGGTTCCCTGAAGGGTTTCAAAGACACCGGCTGAAGAGCCGAGGCCGAGGACGACCAAGGACGAGATGATGATGCCGAGAATGCCGATACCGGAGATCGGGCTGGCGGAGGTGCCAATCAAACCGGCCATGTACCCGCAGGCAGCGGCGACGAAGAAGCCCATGAGGATGGCGACTAAGATGCCGATGACGATGAACATGAGGGTGACCGATAAGGAAAGACCGGCGTTGCTTACGAAGTTATAGAAGGTGATGAACAGCCCGATAAGGATAGCCAGGAATACGAGGCCGACCGATTTCGGCGTCATATCGATATCTGTGTGGTGGAGCTGTTTCTTTTCTTCCGTGTCGTTGGCGCGAAGGGCGTCAATCGACATTTTAATGCCGTCGACGACCGGTTTTGCCAAGCGGATTAAGGTCCAGACAGCGGCGATACCGATACAACCGGCACCGATGAAGCGGACTTTCTGAGCCCAAATTGTCTGGGCAAAAGCAGCTGCCGATTGGCCTTCAGCCGGCGTCAGCATCGAAGTCAGATAGGGAACGAAGACGTACCAGGACAAGAGGGTACCGACTAAGATAGCGATACCGCTGGTGATGCCGATGAGGTAGCCGGCGCCGAGAAGGGCCGTTGAAAAACCGAGCGGAATCTGGGTGACGGCTTTACCGAAGTGGAGCCAGTAGCTGAATTCCGAGGAGAGGACGTGGAAACCGTTGGAGCAAAGGCTGAACAGGCCGGCCAGTGCCGTACCGCCGACGATGTCTTTCATGCCCGTTTCCTTTTTAGCTCCCGCTGTACCATCCGCTTCTTCTTTGCGGATTTCGCTGCCGACTTTTAAGATTTCAGCAGCAGCTCGGCCTTCCGGATAAGGCAGGTCGCTGTTGACGACCATGGCACGGCGGAGGGGAATCGTAAATAAGACCCCGAGAGAACCGCCGCAGGCGCAGAGCAATAACGTTTCCATGAAGGGGAATCCTTGCCAGTATCCCAGCATGAGCAAGCCCGGCAGAATGAAAATGATTGCAGATAAGGTGCCGGCAGCTGATGCCTGCGTCTGTACCATGTTGTTTTCCAAAATGTTGGAATCTTTGAACATGCGCAGGATTGCCATGGAGATGACTGCAGCCGGAATGGACGAGGAGAACGTCAGACCGACTTTTAAGCCCAAGTATACGTTGGATGCCGTGAAGATAACGGTGATCAAGGCCCCGAGAATCATCCCGCGGGCGGTTAATTCCGGCATACTTGGGTAGTTCACAGTCAAGTTTGATTGTGGTTTCATAGAAAAACCTCCCAAATAAGAATTAATGAGTACAAAAATGTACTAACACAATAACAATTATATTATACTCATTTTTTGTGCATTCGTCATATATCAAAATGTACACTGGACACGGAAATTAGCTTGTATAATTACTTTTTCGCAATTTATATTCTACCTTATGGAATTGTAGCTTGAAAAGGGCCGCCGTGGTATAATAAAAAGCGATTACACAAGTAGAAAGCTACTTTTGAAGGGAGCGTTATACTATGCATGATAATGAAATTATTGAAGGCATTATTGCCGAATTTAAAGGACTCGCCAAACATCCGCGCCCGTCTCATCATGAAAAAGCCGTCAGCGATTACATCGTAAGCCGCCTTCGTGAATTAGGCGTTACCGACGTCATTCAAGATGACGTTTACAATATCGTTGCCAATGTTCCGGCCAGCAAAGGCTGTGAATCCTGGCCGATTACGGTCCTTCAGGGCCATATGGATATGGTCTGCGTCGCCAAACCGGGCGTCGACTTCGACCCCTTGACGAGTGAAATTAAATTAGTCCGTGAAGGCAATATCCTCCGTGCCGACGGTACCAGCCTCGGCGCCGATGACGGCATTGCCGTAGCCCTGTCGCTGTACCTCATTCAGCAGGATATTCAGCACGGACCGCTTCGTCTCATCTTTACGATTGATGAAGAAACGGGAATGACCGGGGCTATGAATTTGGACCCGAAACACGTTCAGGATGTAAAGTATATCATCAACTGTGACTCTGAAGATATCGGCATGCTCGGCGTCGGTTCAGCCGGCAGCGTCCATACCCACTTCAACCGCCCCATCCATTGGCAGGCACCGAAAGGTAAACAGGCGTTTACTATTGAAGCGAAGGACTTTGTCGGCGGTCATTCCGGCGAAACGATCAACCGCGGCAAGAGCAACGCCATCAAAGCCCTGAGTTTGGCCCTGCGCCGAATTGAACAGGCCGGTGTCGTTTATACCCTGGCCTCCATTGACGGCGGCGTTGCTGCCAATGCCATTCCTTCCCAGGCAGCGGCTGTCATTGTAACGGCTGACGAACAGGCCGAATCGTCCATTAAACAGGCGGTTCAGGAAGAACAGGCCCAGATCGCTGAAGTATACGGCAGTGTGGAATCGAAGGCTCACTTCGTCGTAACGGCAGCCGATGTACCGGCTAAAACCTTTGCTGAAGAGGACACCAAGGCTGTTGTAAACCTGCTTAACGTCCTTCACTGCGGCGTCTTTGCCATGAATCAGATGCTGCCCAAACTGCCGGATTTATCGGCCAACATTGGGACGATTCGAACGGAAGAAGACGTCGTCGCCATTCAGTACTTCCCGCGGGCATCGTCTGACGGCCGTTTACGTGAATTTGCCCTGACACTGCCCGTTTTTGCAGAGCTTACGGGCTGCACTATTGACTTGGCTACGCCGGAACCGGCTTGGGCCGAAAATCCCAAGAGTAAACTCGTTCCCTTGTTTGCCGACGTATACCGTGAAGAAGCCGGCAGAGAACCCCGCATTGAAGCCATGCACGGCGGCCTTGAAACGGGCTACCTCTTTTCCATGAACCAGAATCTCGATATCATTTCCGTCGGTCCGACGACGCACGACATCCACAGTGCCGACGAATCGGTCGAACTCGATACGGTAGCGCTCTTGACCCGCATCGTTGCTAAGGCTCTGGGAAAACTCGACAAGTAATCGATTGATGTAAACTGAATTTAAACGTACCCGCCTTACGGGATTGTCCTGTAAGGCGGGTATTTTTTATATCTGTATGAGGTCGTGCAAGGTATCGCCTAAGGCGTCTAAGTTGACGGGCAGGCGATTGAGGGGAATGGCTCCGTATCCTATGAGGATCTGGTTCTGCGGGCTGTCGTCAGGATCGTCCCAGTAGGGTCTCAGCGAGTAAACGCCGACTTCATTTTGTCGGAAGTGGCGGAGGATTTCTGTTTCTGTACAATCCGTACGGAGTTCGAGGACGAAGTGCATGCCGCCGCCTCCTCCGTGGATGCGGACTCCTTGGGGAAAGTTTTCTTCTAAGTAGCTGCGGATCAAAGCGTGCTTTTTACGAAAATCATTTCGCAGGGCGTTTACTTGCTTTTCATACTCGCCGCTCTCCATGAAGTCGGTCATGGCCAGTTGAAGGAGAGAAGGCGCGGGAGAACTGTAGAAGGGATACTCTGCAGCAAAATCGAAAGACAGGGCCGGGGGCAGGACGACATAGGCCAGGCGGATGTCCGGAGCCATCGTCTTGGAGAAGGTTCCTAAATAAAAAGTGCGGCCATAGGTATCGATGGATTGGAGGGACGGAATGGGCTGCTCTTCATAGCGAAGTTCACTGTCATAGTCGTCTTCAATGATGTAATGGCCGCCCTTTTCAGCCAGTTGCAGCAGCTCCAATCGATGTTTGACGGGCATGATTTGCCCTAAGGGAAACTGGTGGGACGGCGTGATACTGATTAAAGACGGCGGGAGGCCTTGTAAGGATGGAAGGTCGATTCCCCCGGGGCCGACCGGAACGTAGTGCATGGCATAGTTCTGGTGAGAAAAAACGTCGCGCGTACCGCGATAGCCTGGATTTTCCATGGCGAATTCGTATTTTTCAGGAGGCATGAGTTGTGTGATCAGACTTAAAGACTGGTGGTGGCCGCTGGTTATGATGACCTGTTCCGGGCGACAGCGGACGCCGCGGAAACGTTTCAGATACCGGCAAAGGCATTGCCGAAGAACGAACAGCCCTTCCGGCGGCTCATAGAGGAGGGTATTCCGATTTTCAAGATCGGCCAAGGCATTGTTTAAGGAATGGCGAAAGGCTCGATTTCGATAGACGTTGCGGTCGATACCGCCGTAGCGGAAGTCATAATGGGGCGGGCGTTCTTTTGCAGGCGGTGTGAACGGCTCGGCCGCTTGAGATTCATCCGACTGAGGCGGCAGGGCTTCGACGTAGAATCCGGAGCCGCGCGTGCCGTAGATGTAGCCTTCTAATTCCAGTTGACGATAGGCCGTAATGACCGTATTTCGGGAAATTTCGTACTCTTGGGCCAGCTTGCGAGTGGCCGTAAGTGCGCTGCCGGCGGTCAGTTCACCGGATAAGATTTGCTGTTTCAGGCCTTCGTAAAGTTGATTGTATAGGGGCTTGGAACTCTTTTTATCGATGAGCAGCATCGGGAGGCCTCCTTCTAATGAAATTGGATCTATGAAATAGACGTGAATTGAACCTTTTTTGGAACCTCTTTTTCTGTTAGTATACAGACATGCAAGAGAGCTTGCAAGATACAGTGCGACTGAAAAGGAGAATATGACTATGTTTATAGAAAAATTTTATGACTGCTTGAAACACGATGGGATTGTAGCCGTAGCCACGGCATCGAAAGAAGGCAAGGCTCATGTAGTAAATACGTGGAATAAATACATCATCGTTACAGACGATGAAAAGCTGCTCATTCCCTGCTATGGTTTCCGTAAGACCGAGCGGAACATCGGTGAAAATCCTTACGTTGAAATTACTCTGGGAAGCCCGGACATCATGGGCTACAAGAGTATGGGGACGGGGTTCCTCCTCATCGGGACGGCTGAATTCCTGTCGTCAGGGCCGCTTTTTGAAGAAATGCACGACAAGTGCGATTTTGCCAATCGAGTCATGGTCTTTACGCCGGAAAAATGCACCCAGATGATCTGATGTAAAGACGTTTATACGACGTTTATTATTCAATGGTGTGCGTGTTTTTATGAAAGCTTCAGATTATCAATGTGACTTTAACCATAAGAAAGCCCTCAAAAGCTGCCAGTGCATGGCTGCCTTTGAGGGCTTGTTGTTTTTGCAACGGTTTTATTCGGTCATATTTGATATAATAGGACTGTATATAATAAGGGGGAATGAACATGAGTAAAACCCATATTGATGAATTGGTGTCTCCCGATTATTTTAATCGGAAAGAGTGTGAAGGCTGCGGCTGCTGCATCAGTATCTGTCCGTACGACGCCTTGTCCATGGAAACCTGTGCTGACGGGGTTGAACGGCCTCGTGTCGACATGACCAAGTGCCTTCGCTGCAATCGCTGCGTCGATGCCTGTGAAATTTACAAGTGCTATGGCCCGACTTCGGAAGCGATATAATTCGCCGTTATTCGCGGCCGAATAAATACTTTGTGTCGTAGCTTAAATCCATATACTGGGCAATGGTCTCGTCGTCGAACCCGTATTCTTCCGACTTGCGAGTCAATTTGCCCCACTTCATCTGCATCTTTTTCTTGGGTGGCAAGGGTTCTTCGTATTCGATGCGAAGTTCCTGCGCTTCTTGGGAGCGGTCCTGTACTTTTACGAATAAGCCCTTATCAAAGGTCAACTCGTAGATTTTGCGGAAGGCATGGGGAAGCTGGAAGCCGAAGGGGACGAAGTATTTGTCGATGAAGCCGTTGGCAATCAGGATGGAACCGCTGTAATCGATGACGTGTTCGAGGTCATACTTCAGGTCGCCGGCCGGTGAATGGAAGGCTTCCGGTACGACGCCGTCGATAGCCGGGGGCTCCATGCCGTTGTTGTTGGTTAATAACTTATGAAGGGTCAGCATTTTTTCGTCGTTAAATCCGAAGACGGCTGTATATCCGCGCAGGCATGCTTCGTTATACATGATGGGATGAAGGCCGAAATCTTCGATATTAAAGAAGTCGTCGACCTTTTCGATGGCGACAATGCTGAGTTTGAAGGTGGCAAAATCGAAGCCGTCAAAAAATTGAGCGCGCATGATAAGTCTCCTTATTCGACAAAGATGGGCTTGTTGTTTTCAAAGCGGGCGATTCTGGCTAAGGATTCTACACGGAAACCGGCTTTTTCAAGGGTTTCCCGACCGGTCTGGAAGGTCTTTTCGACGACGATGCCGATGCCTTCGACGGTGCAGCCGGCCTGAGCCGCAATCTGCGTAAGACCGACGGCTGCGGCACCGCTGGCCAAAAAGTCGTCGATGATGAGAACCGATTCCCCTGCACGGAGATAGTCTTTACAGACCGTTGCCGTGTACTCTTCTTCTTTCGTATAAGAGTAAATTTTTGCCGTATACTGTTCACCCTTGGTGAGCAGTGATTTTTTTTTGCGGGCAAAGACGACCGGGCAATTGTTCATGGCAAGGGATGCCGCATAAGCGACGGCAATGCCTGAAGATTCAATGGTGATGATGCGGTCGATGTGAACATCCTTGAAACGGCGGGCAAATTCCTGGCCGACATGATTGATAAGAGCCGTGTCGATTTGCTGATTCAAAAAGCTGTCGATCTTTAAGATACGATTGTCAATAACCAGACCGTCTTGTAAAATTCGCTGTTTCAATTCTTCCATTACTTCCGAGTCCTCCCTGGTGATGAGAAATGGTCAACCTTGTCTACTATAATAGTACTAGTCTAATACGATTTCATAGGCAAGTCAACAAAATTCTAAGTTTACTTATGGATTTAAAACGGGTATACTAAGGTTGTCTATTGATAAGTATCTATCTTTGAGGGAGGTTATGACATGCAGTCTATTCGACGTTTGTATGTTGCCAAGAAAGGTATTTTTGCTGATGAGGCAAAGCGATTACTCACTGATTTACAGGAAAACCTGTTGATAAAGGGGTTAACTGATATTCACATTTTCCACCGCTACGACGTATCCGGTCTCGATGATGCGGCTTTTGAAGCGGCTAAAAATATGATCTTCTCGGAACCGCCTGTCGATGCTATTTACGATACACTGCCGACTCGTGAAGGCGATACGGTCCTGGCTGTCGAATACCTGCCCGGTCAATATGACCAGCGTGCCGATTCAGCCGTTCAGTGCCTGCAGATGCTGACCATGAAAAATGACAGCCTGGTTCGGACGGCACAGGTCATCGTCCTGTCCGGCGACTTATCGGCTGAAGATATCGATGCTGTCAAACATTACTGCATTAACCCTGTCGAAGCTCGTGAAGCTTCGTTGGAACCGGCTGAATCGTTGGAATTGGCTTGGGAAAAACCGGCTGACGTCCCGACTGTCGAAGGCTTTATCTCCATGGATGATGCGGCTTTGACCGACCTTTCGGCGCAGATGGGCCTGGCTATGAGCTTCGACGATTTGAAGTTCGTCCAGACGTACTTCCGCGACGAAGAAAAACGGAATCCGACGATTACCGAAATCCGAGTCATCGATACGTACTGGTCAGACCACTGCCGTCATACGACGTTCATGACTGAACTGACGGACGTTTCTTTTGAAAAAGGAACCTTTACGGCTCCTATACAGCGGGCTTATGAATCGTATAAGACGACGCGGGAAAACCTGAACCGCCAGAAACCTCAAACCCTCATGGATATGGCAACCATCGCCGTCAAGGAATTGAAAGCTGCCGGAAAACTCGATAATCTCGACGAATCGGAAGAAATCAATGCCTGCACGATCATCATTCCCGTCGATGTCGATGGCGTCGAAGAAGAATGGCTGCTCTTATTTAAAAACGAAACCCATAACCACCCGACTGAAATCGAACCGTTCGGCGGCGCTGCGACCTGCCTTGGCGGTTGTATTCGCGACCCCTTGAGCGGCCGCTCCTACGTCTATCAGGCCATGCGCGTAACCGGTGCCGGTGATCCTCGTCAGGCTGTCCAGGATACACTGGTCGGCAAACTGCCGCAGCGCAAACTGACGACCGGTGCCGCTAAGGGGTACAGCTCGTATGGCAATCAGATCGGCCTGGCTACGGGTGAAGTCAAGGAATACTACAACCCGGGATTCGTCGCCAAACGTATGGAAATCGGTGCCGTTCTCGGTGCGGCTCCGCGGAAGAACGTCGTTCGCGAAGAACCCCTTCCTGGCGATATCATCATCCTCCTCGGCGGCAAGACCGGCCGTGACGGCTGCGGCGGCGCTACGGGTTCTTCCAAGAAACATACCGTTGAATCCTTGGAAACCTGCGGTGCTGAAGTCCAAAAGGGGAACGCCCTGACTGAACGAAAGATTCAGCGCATGTTCCGCCGCCAGGAAGTTACGACGCTTATCAAGCGCTGCAATGACTTTGGTGCCGGCGGCGTTTCCGTCGCTATCGGTGAATTGACGGACGGCCTCGACATCAATCTCGATAAAGTTCCCAAAAAATACGAAGGCCTCGACGGAACGGAATTGGCTATTTCTGAATCTCAGGAACGAATGGCCGTCGTCGTGGCTCCGGAAAATGTCGATAAGTTCATGAAATATGCCTCTGAAGAAAATCTGGAAGCGACGATTGTCGCCGTGGCTACCGATACGAAGCGGCTGGTCATGCATTGGCGCGATCAGAACGTCGTCAATATTACTCGGGCTTTCCTCGATACCAACGGCGTTACTCAGCGGCGCAAGGCTTTGGTCACGGCACCGGAAGATAAGGATTTCTTCAAGGCACCGGATGTAAAAGACGTCGCTAAGACATGGCTCGATACGATGGGAACCTTGAACATCGCTTCGGAACAAGGCTTGGCCGAACGCTTTGACAGCACCATCGGGGCTCGCACGGTCCTCATGCCTTTCGGTGGTAAATATCAGAAGACGCCGGTCGAAGGGATGGTCGCTAAGATTCCCGTAGAACACGGGAATACGACGACGGCCAGCATTTTCACCCATGGCTACGATCCGGACCTCGCTATTTGGAGTCCCTTCCACGGCGCTCTCTATGCCGTCATCCAGTCCATTGCTAAACTCGTTGCTCTCGGCGGCGACCGTAAGAAGGTATACCTTACGATGCAGGAATTCTTCCAGAGCCTGGGCAAAAATGAAACGGCCTGGGGGCAGCCGGTCAGCGCCCTCCTCGGTGCCTTCGTCGCTCAGCAGGTCATGGAAGTCGCCGCCATCGGCGGTAAGGACAGCATGAGCGGTACCTTTGAACACCTCACCGTTCCGCCGACCCTCGTTTCTTTCGCCATTGCACCGGAACATACCAATCATATCGTATCGCCGGAATTTAAGGCTTCTGACGATGCCGTCCTCCTCTTCGACTTGCCGCGTGACGGCGAAGGGATGCCGGACTTCGATATCTTTAAACAGCATTGTGACTTCCTCCATCAAGCCGTCATCGACGGTAAGGTCAAAGCCATGCATGCCGTCGGTCAAGGCGGTATCGCAGCAGCTGTCGCTCAGATGGCCTTTGGCAACCGAATCGGCTTCGACGTCGATGCAGACTTTGCTGTACAGGAACTGTTTAACCTCCGTTACGGCGCCCTCTTAGTTGAAACCGACAGTGCGACGGCTGCCGCATGGAGTAAACGCGATCAGGTCAGCCTGGTCGGTAAGACGACCACGTCGGCAAATATCACGGCCGACGGCGTAACGATTGCCTTGAGTGACCTTCAGGAAGCTTGGGAAAAACCGCTGAATCAGATTTTCCCGATTAAGGATAAGGATGGTCAAGGCGACGCCGAACTGCCCTTGTTTACGACCTATGGTCCTCGCCGCAGTGAAGCCTTTGGCGCTCCGCACGTCTTTATTCCCGTTTGCCCGGGAACGAACTGTGAATATGACTCGGCAGCTGCCTTTGAACGGGCCGGCGCAACGACAGATGTCATGGTCCTTCGCAATAACACGCCGCAGGACTTGGCCGAATCGATTGAAGAAATGGCAAAACGCATGGCCAAAGCACAGATCATCATGTTCCCCGGCGGCTTCAGTGCCGGTGACGAACCGGAAGGTTCGGGCAAGTTCATTGCCACCTTGTTCCGGAATCCGGCCCTGTCCGAAGCCCTCGAAAGTCTCTTGTATCAGCGCGATGGCTTAGCCCTCGGCATCTGCAACGGCTTCCAGGCTCTGATTAAACTCGGCCTTCTGCCCTATGGCAAGATTCAGCCTTTGAAGGCCGACAGCCCGACCTTGACGTACAACTCCATCGGCCGTCACCTGTCCCGCATGGTCGACACCAAAGTTGTTTCGGTCATGAGTCCTTGGTTCAGCAGCTGTAAAGCCGGCGATATTCACACCGTCGCTATTTCCCATGGGGAAGGCCGCTTTATTGCGACGCCGGAACAGATTCGTGAACTCGCCGCCAAAGGCCAGATTGCAACGCAGTACGTCGACCTTTCCGGCAAAGCTTCTTATGAAAGCGAATACAACCCGAATCAGTCGGTCCTGGCCGTGGAAGGCATTACCAGTCCTGACGGTCGTGTCCTCGGCAAGATGGCTCATACGGAACGGTTCAGCGCCGACGATGTCTTTAAAAACATTGACGGCAATAAGCTCCAACCCATCTTCACATCCGGCGTAAACTACTTTAAATAAATGTAACCGAAGACAGCCTTTCCTGCTTTTGACGGCGGAAAGGCTGTCTTTTTTCTTGCATTCCGTATAAGTCTGTGATATAATTAAAAAGCTTGATTTGTGTCAAGCTCCTAACCCTTCTTCGGGAAGGGTCATATGTCCAAAAGAGGAGGTGATTTCGTGAACAAGTACGAAGTCATGTTTATTGCACGACCGGTCGAAGAAGCAGAAGTAGATCCCATCGTTGAATTGGTATCGAACCTTCTTACCAAGAACGGCTGCAGTATCGAAAAGGTAGATCGTTGGGGGAAACGCCATCTGGCATACCCTGTTAAGAAACAGGCTGATGGCTACTACGTTTTGATTAACTTTGAAGGCGAACCTGAAGTCATCAAAGAAATCGACCGTGTCATCAAGATCCACGATACTATTCTGAAACACTTGATCGTCAAGATCGACGAATAACCGGAGGCGCAAAGGTATGAACTCAGTACAATTATTAGGGAATTTGGCTCGGGACCCGGAAATCCGTTTTACGAAGACCGGACGGGCTGTCGCTATGTTTACCGTTGCCTGCACGCGGTCGTATGTTCCGACCGGCAGTTCAGAACCGCGGGAATTAACTGATTTTATTCCTTGTGTTGCTTGGGGTAATTTGGCGGAAAACTGTGGCAATAACTTAACCAAAGGCAGCCGTGTCTTCGTTCAAGGCCGTATCTCGGTCCGTTCTTATGACGGCCAGGATGGTCAGAAACGGTATCGCACGGAAGTCGTTTGCGACTTTGTTGCCCAGACAATGGGATCAGAACATCAGCAAGCTGCTGCTCCGGCACAGCCTGCCAGTGTAGCGCAGCCGAAACCGGCTGCTGCCGGTGCCGGCTTTGACAGCATGGGCTCCAGCACGGATGAAGAAATCCCATTCTAAAAGGTCAGACACGCCCCTTCTAATTCTTGAAGGAGGAAACTATACATGAGAAGAGATCGCTCGAGAAAACCGAGAAGAAAAGTATGCAGCTTCTGCGTTGATCATGCTGAACTGATCGATTACAAAGATACTGCAAAGCTTCGCCGTTTCACAACAGAACGCGGTAAAATCTTGCCGCGCCGTATTTCCGGCGTTTGCGCTAAACATCAGCGTAAACTGAATGTTGCTATCAAACGCGCACGTGCTATCGCACTCTTGCCGTACACGGCTGAATAATATAAAAGACTGTCGCTGAGCGACAGTCTTTTTTTTGCGATTAAATTTTCTTTCCGTTTACATAACGGGCGACGATGTTGCGGTCGTCACCGTCGTAAATGAATTGCTGAAGCTTTTCAAAGGGGGTCCGTTCCAGTCCTTCGATATCATCGTCCATGTGGATGACTAAGGCGTCAAAGTCATAGCCTTTTTCAAAACTGCCGATATTTCCATAGAATTGACCGGGGCCTTTGGTTGCTAAATACAAGCCTTCACCGATGGTGAGGGCTTTTTCTGACGGATGATTCAGTGAATAGAGCTTTGAAATTTCGATGGTCAAGGCGATTTGCTTGTTCATGGCCGGGGTATGGCCGGCGGCGACGTCACTGGCAATGGTGCAGGTCAACCCCTTCGTAAGATTTTCGCGGAGGGGCATGATGCCGCTGGTCAGATTGGCATTGGACTGGGCACAGTGGGTCAAGTAAACGTCTTTTTCTTTGAGTAAACGCTTTTCTTCGTCAGACAGATAGATAGCATGGGCCATCAAGGTCTTATGGGGCCGCAGAAGGCCGAAGGCGTCGTAAACGGCGGTGTACGACGGAAGATCCGGATGGAGCTCGTTGACCCAGGCGACTTCATTGCGGTTTTCCGACAAGTGGGACTGGACGGGGAGGTCGTATTTTTCGCAGAGGCGGCCGAGGCCGGTCATCAGATTTTCTGTCGTCGACGGGACGAACCGCGGCGTTGCGATGAAGCGAATACGGTCCAATTCTTCGCGGCTGCGGAGGACGAGCTCTTCCGTATCGGCTAAAGAGCGTTCTGTATCTTCCTTTAAATAGTCCGGGCTGTTCCGGTCCATGTTTACTTTCCCGACGTATCCTTTTAAACCCATATCTTCGGCAATGCGCATGAGTTTCCAAGTGGCATCCTTATGAATGGTGGCAAAGGCCGAAAAACATAGAGTCCCTTCGGCTTTTAAACGCGACAAGAAGGCACGGTAAACACGGGCAGCAAAGTCCGTGTCGGAAAAGCGGCCTTCCGTGGGGAAGGTATAGTTTTCCAGCCAAGGCAGGAGCTCTTCGTCAAAGCCCAAGCCGCGGTTGATGTACTGCGGCGCATGGATGTGGAGGTCGATAAAGGCCGGGATGATGATGTCCTTTCCGTAATCGACGACCGATGAAGGGGCTTCATGAGCCGGAAGGTCTTGGAAAAATCCCAGGACCTTACCGTCTTCGACTTGGATATATTGATTTTCAAGGATGATGAATTCTGCTTGCGATGGGGTATAGAGAAAATTTCCTTTTAAAAACATGTAAACTCCTTTTTTGCTTGTTTACTCCGGAACGTAGACCGATAAGAAGGATGGAAGAACCTTGATATCGAGGGGAAAAGACGGGCCCGAATCTCCGTCCATATTGGTCGAAAGGGGATGGTCGCTCAGAAGTTCAATGCGAACTTCTTCCAAGGCCTTTAAGGTCATCAATTCTGAGGTCAAGGGCTGTCCGGATAAAAATTCCGGAATGACCTTGATTAAATCCAGGTAGTTGAAATCTTTAAAGATTCCCAGCCAGATCTTTCCGTCATCGACTCGCGCCTGGGGTGCCAGATTGCGGAAACTGCCGACAGAGTTGGTCAGCATGGCGACGATGAGGGGCGAACGGTAGACGGAGGAACCTTCCGGCGTCGTGATTTTAAATAAAGATGTTTCATGGGCCTGCATGGCTTTGATGCCGGTCAGAAAATAAGCCAACGGGCCGAGGCGGGTCTTCTGCTCGATGGATACGTGTCCCACGGCTTCGGGCATGATTCCGGTGGCAATGGTATTGATGAAGTAGCGGTCATTGGCTTTTGCAATATCGACTTTGACGGTCTTGCAGCGCGGCAGGATATCAATAGCGACTTCCGGGTGGAGGGGGATGTTTAAAGCCCTGGCCAAGTCGTTGATGGTGCCCAAGGGAATGAATCCGAAGTCGATCGGTTTATTGGCCTGGGCCAGTCCGTTTATCGTTTCGTTAAGGGTTCCGTCACCGCCCATGGAAAAGACGGCATCGAATCCGATCAGGGCAGCTTCCTTTGCCCATAGGGTGGCGTCTCCTGCCTGCTCTGTTTCTCGTAATTCCACGTCGTCGAACATGCTCTCCAATTGGCGTCTTAAATTTTCTTTGTGGTATTTTGCTCTCTCACGCCCTGCTGTAGGGTTGATGATTAACATACACCGTTTCAACTTGCTTCTACTCCTTACCTTGTAAATTCTTCTCGAAATGCATGATGCAATTACTATTATAACGAGAAAAAAGCCGTTCGTGAAGGTGGCGGACAAGGATTTGTCTGAATTTTGTCGAAGTCTTTCTTTAGATAGGTTTCCGCTTAGTATTTTTCAGAAAAGGAGTAAGGTCTTATGAATTTTGATGGTACTGTCTACCCTTATGGATCTCATCGAGAGGTAGTTTACGGCCGCCGGGGCATGGTCTGCACGTCTCAGCATTTGGCTGCCCAGGCCGGCCTCGATATGTTGAAACGAGGCGGGAACGCCGTTGATGCGGCTTTGGCGACGGCCATTTGCCTGACCGTTTTGGAACCGACCAGCAATGGTTTGGGGAGCGATGCCTTTGCCCTCCTTTGGATGGATGGGCAGTTGTACGGTATCAATGGCAGTGGTTGGTCTCCGGCAGCCCTGACGCGAGACCGATTAATGGCTGAAGGCTATGAGGAAATGCCACTGCGCGGCTGGTATCCGGTCATGGTTCCCGGTGCACCTGCGACGTGGGCCGAAGTGCATCGCCGTTTTGGTAAACTTCCGTTTAATGAATTGTTTGAACCGGCCATCACCTACGCTCGGGAAGGGTTTGTGGTCATGCCTAATTTGGCGGCCATGCTGGCTTACAGTGCCGACGCCTTTCGAGATTATCGGGAGGATCCGCTTTTTCGCCCCTTGTTTGATACCTTCTTTCCCCGAGGAAGGACGCTCCAAGCAGGAGATATCCTGACACTGCCGGAGCTTGCGAACTCGTTGGAACTCCTGCGGGACAGTCATTGCCGCTCCCTTTATGAAGGCGAACTGGCTCAAGATATAGTTCGCTGGTCCATCGAAACAGGCGGCCTTCTTCGCGACGCTGATTTGTCGGAATACCGCCCCCGGTGGGTAGATCCGATTCACACCGACTATCGGGGCTATGATGTATGGGAAATCCCGCCCAACGGACACGGGTTAGTCGTCCTCATGGCACTCAATATTGTAAAGGGGTTTACTTTTGATAAACAACGAGACAATGCCGAATCGATTCATCGTCAGATTGAAGCCATGAAATTGGCTTTTGTCGACGGAAGAAAGTACATTGCCGATCCGCGGTTTATGAAGACGGCCGTTTCAGACTGGTTGTCTGATTCGTATGCCGAAAAGCGTCGAAGAATCATTCGCGATCAAGCCTTGATGCCGGAGGCCATCGATGTAAACTCCGGTGGTACCGTTTACTTATGCAGTGCCGACGGTGACGGCAATATGGTGTCTTTCATCCAAAGCAATTACAATGGCTTCGGTTCGGGCATCGTCATTCCGGGCCGCGGTATTTCTCTCAATGACAGAGGTCATAATTTCTCCATGGACACAGCCAGTGACAACTGTCTCGGCCCGAGAAAAAAATCGTACCACACGATCATTCCCGGCTTCTTGACGAAAGATGGGAAGGCTGTCGGTCCTTTCGGCGTCATGGGAGCCTTTATGCAGCCCCAGGGACAGCTGCAAGTCTTGCTGAATACCATTGACTATCACCTTAACCCACAGGCGGCCCTTGATGCGCCTCGTTGGCAGTGGGTCGGCGGCAAAACGATTGAAGTCGAGCCGGACATGCCGCAGGATGTCATCGACGGACTGCGGGCACGGGGCCATGATATCATCGTCAAAGGCGATATTCAGACCTATGGCCGGGGGCAGATCATTTGGCGCAGTGAAGCGGGCGTGCTGGTCGGGGGAACGGAGCCTCGAGCGGATGGGACCGTGGCTGCCTGGTAAAGGGCCTTCCTTTTCTTCTCGTCTAAAATATGATAGGATGGAGAAAACAAAAGGAGGTATTATTCCCCAATGAAACCGATGAAACCAAAACTTTCCTTGTTAGACACGGCACCGACGCCGCTCCAGTATTTATCCGGCTTGTCACAGGAGTTATTTCGCGAAATATACATTAAACGCGATGATTTAACGCCCTTTGGCGGCGGCGGTAACAAGCTGCGCAAATTAGAGTATTTGATGATTGAAGCTTTGAATGCTCAGGCCACGACCATCGTTACCGTCGGAGCACCCCAGACCAACCACGGCCGGTTGACAGCGGCTATAGCGGCCAAATTCGGTCTGCACTGCATCATCGTTACCGTCGGAGAACCCGAGGCGGAATTGAGCGGCAATTTATTCTTAGATGGTATCTTTGGTGCCCGTGTCGTCTTAAAGCGAGATGACGGGCGAGACCACGACGTACAGCTCGAAGAAACGGTCAAGAAGGTCATTGAAGCTGAAGTAAAGAAAGGTGAACAAGTTTACTTTATCCCCATGGGCGGCAGTGATACGACGGGCCTTCTCGGTTATATGGACTGCGCTCGCGAGCTCGATTCCCAGGCTAAAGAACAGCAAATCAGCGGGGCTACGGTCTACGTTCCCGTCGGCAGTATGGGGACCTATCTTGGACTGTACTGCGGCTTGAAATCTATTGAATCTGATTTAAAGCTGATTGGCATTGCCGTCATGCCCTTTGATATGGAAAAATTAAAGGCCTACTTTACGCAGGCCAAAGAAGAATACGGATTTAATTTTGAGGGTGACTTCCACGTCGAAACGGGATATGTCGGCAAAGGCTACAATGAGCCGGAACCGAGGATTCGGGAAGCCATTTACACCATGGCCCGCCACGAAGGAATTTTGCTCGATCCCTGCTATACGGGGAAGATGTTTGCCGGTGTCCTGTCGATGATTAAGGAAAAGAAAATCAAGTTGGGACGCCAAGTCATCTTGCTCCATACCGGCGGTATGCCCGGCCTTTATGCAGCTCCTCATCGGGAAAAAATCGAACGGGACGTGAAAGATCAGATCCAAGTCATAAAATAAGGACAAGAAAGCTCTTAGAAAAACAGGTGCTGCAGGATGAAGTAGGATAAGGCACCCATGACAGCTGTACAGGGGATGGTCATGACCCAGGCCGTGACCATCTGACGGGCGACGCTCCAGTGGACGGCTTTAACTCGCTGGGCCGACCCGACGCCCATGATGGAGCCGGAAACGACGTGCGTCGTCGATACGGGCAGGTGAAGTAAGGTTGCTGAAAAGATGACGACAGCTGAGTTTAAGTCTGCGGCAAAGCCGTGGACGGGATGCATTTTAAAAATCTTGCCGCCGACGGTGCGGATGATTTTCCAACCGCCGACACTCGTCCCCAAGGCCATGGCCAGGGCGCAGAGGAATTTTACCAGGTCAGGGACTTCCAAGCTGGTGATAAAACCGCCGGATACCAGGGCCAGGGTGATGATACCCATCGATTTCTGGGCGTCGTTGGAACCGTGAGAAAAGGCCATCAGGGCCGCTGATACGACTTGCAGCCGGTTGGCAACCAGGTTTACTTTGGCCGGTTTAAAGGAATGGCAGACCATGAATATAATCTTCATGATGATGAAGCCCGTAATGATAGCCGAGATAGGCGAGATGATGAGGGATAAGACGATTTTTAAAATCCCGAAGCCGTTGAGGGCCGCTGCTCCGGCAGAAACCATGATGGCACCAATCATGCCTCCGATGAGGGCATGAGACGAGCTGGACGGCATGCCGACCCACCAAGTCAGGAGGTTCCAGATAATAGCGCCTACGAGGCCGGCAATGATGATCATTTCATTGATCAAGGTCGGCGAAACGACGATATCTCCGCCAATCGTCTTGGCGACGCCCGTCGAAATCATGGCGCCGAGGAAGTTTAAAATCGCAGTGCCGATGATGGCGACGCCGGGCCGAATGGCTCGCGTCGAGACACAGGTGGCAATGGCGTTGGCCGTATCGTGGAAACCATTGATAAAGTCAAAAACAAGGGCCAGGATGACGACCATGATGATAAGCGACGTATCAAGCATACTTCATGGTCACCTCTTTAACGGTATTTGCCAGGGTTTCGACGTTGTCCGAAGCTTCTTCCAGCGTCCCCAGGATGTCTTTCCAGCGGATGACGTTGAGCAGGTCTTTTTCTTCACCGCTGAACAGGCGGGAAATTTCCTGTCTGTAAAGATGGTCGATTTCCGATTCCAGTCGGTTTAAGCGTTCGGCATGGCGCATGAGATTTGCTTGGTTACGGTCGATGTCTTTTAAGAGGTCGAAAATTTTATTCATTTCTTCCCCCATGAGAACCAGCTGCTCGGTCATGGCTACGGCAGCCTCCGGAGCGGTGGTGACGTGGTACATACTGGTACGCATTAAAGCTCCCTGAAGAGAGTCGATGCTGTTTTCGAGCTGGCAGGTCAATTTATAGAAATCTTCGCGGTCGATTGGCGTGATGAAAACGCGGGACAACTTGAAGATGATATCTTGATTGGTTTTGGATGATTCATGTTCTAATTTTACGATTTCTTTTAAGTGGAGTGAAATTGTGGAAACGTCTTGCATAACTTCGTTGGCAATGACGGCGCCGCGATGGAAATTTTGGGCATTGGCTACGAGATAATCGAAGAATTCTTCGTGCTTATTGCTGATACTGAACATAGTTATTCCTCCTATACAGACATGAAAAACATTATATAAAGGATATATCAGTATTTTGCAAAGAATATGTAAAGAATAGGTAAAATATAATGATGCGCTTTGATTTTTTTGCGGCGATGGTATAATGGAGTCATTGCTATTATTTTATAACGGTACTGCCATATACAGTCGTGGAATACGGCTCGCGATGGTGCTGATTTATTCTGAACATGAGGTGACTTTTACAAATGAATGAAGAACGAACCGCACAGATTCATCCCGTCGACGAAATGCTGCCGACTGGCCAACTGTTTGCTTATGGGCTGCAGCACGTCCTGGCGATGTATGCCGGTGCCGTTGCCGTACCTATCATTGTAGCCCAGGCTTTGCACCTGTCGCCGATGGAATTGGTCCACCTGATCAATGCTGATTTGTTTTCCTGCGGGATTGCGACCTTGATCCAGACCCTGGGTTTTTGGAAAGTCGGGGCGCGCATTCCCATGATTCAAGGCGTTACCTTTGCCTCGGTCACACCGATGATCCTTATCGGGGCTGAACACGGCATTACGGCGATTTATGGGGCTATCATCATTGCCGGTTTGTTTACTTTCTTGATTGCTCCGTTTTTTAGCCGATTCATTCGATTTTTCCCACCCGTTGTTACGGGGACTATCATTACGATTATTGGGATTACCCTTCTGCCTGTCGCTGTAAACTGGATGGGCGGTGGGAATCCAAAGGCACCTGATTTTGCCTCGCCGATGAATTTATTCCTCGCTTTCATTACTTTGGTTATTATCATTGCCATTTATCGCGGCGGCAAAGGATTTTTGAGCAACGTATCCGTCTTATTAGGCCTTATCGGAGGTACGATTATTGCCATGGCCTTAGGGCAGACTGATTTTTCGGAAGTCGGAAACGCTTCCTGGTTTGGTCTGGTTACGCCCTTTTCCTTTGGCCTTCCGACCTTTGACATCGGCTCCATCTTATCGATGATGGTCGTCATGATCGTCACTATGGTAGAAACGACGGGCGACTGCATCGCTATCGGGTCGATCGTAGGCACTCCTATCGGACGTGACCGCTTGTCCCGATGCCTTCGGGCTGACGGCTTGTCGACGGTCATCGGCGGTATCTTGAACAGCTTCCCGTATACGGCCTTTGCCCAAAACGTCGGTTTGATTGCCGTTACCCGCGTCAAGAGCCGCTTCGTCGTCGCCGCTTCCGGCATCATTCTCATTGCCTTAGGCCTCTTTCCGAAGATGGCCGCCGTCGTAGCATCGATTCCGAATTCCGTCTTAGGCGGCGCCGGAGTTGCCATGTTCGGCATGGTCATTGCCAGCGGCATCCGAGCACTGAGCAAGGTCGAGTTTGACGGCACCTACAACCTGATGATTGTTGCCGTCAGTATCGGCGTCAGCATGATTACCCTGACGGCGCCGAATTTCTTCCACAGCTTCCCGTCGTGGGCCAATATTGTTCTCCACAGCGGGATTACCTTGGGGAGTATCACGGCCGTCCTGCTCAATTTGATCTTGAATGGCTGCGGCAGGGAAGAGGATATGGATGGTAATTAAACGACTGTAAATGAAAGTAAATTCATTTTACCTGAAAGCGAGGGATTTTTTTGCTGAAGAAAATGGTGGCCTTAACCTGTGCCGTTGCTTTGAGTACAGGCGCGGCCTGGGTACATGCGGAAGAACTCAAAACGGCACCGCCTCCTTTTGCGGTGAAGGTTGAAATAAAACCGGCGACTGCACCGCAGACTTCAAATACGTCTGCGCAGAAGACGGCGACCCAGGCTGCTTCCAAGGCTCAACCGAAGGCCGAAAAGGCTGTTAAAAAATCGACGGAGAAAAAAATCGGCGTCAATATAGCCAGTCGTATACTGACCCTTTATGAGGGAGATACAAAAATCAAAATGTATCCTGTCGGTGTAGGCCGGACGTCGACACCGACGCCGACGGGTTTTTATAAGGTACAAAATAAAGAGGTGAATCCGACTTGGATCGATCCTGACGATACGAGCATCCAAATCGCATCCGGCCCGGATAACCCGATCGGCTATCGCTGGATTGGGTTTCATGGCAATTACGGAATCCACGGGACGAACAATCCCGGTTCTATCGGCGGCTACGTCTCGAATGGCTGCATCCGTATGAAGGAGCCCGATGTGGAAGACCTGTATCAATACGTATCGATCGGGACTCCGGTTACGGTATATTATGACCGCCTGGTCATCGATGTCAGTCCGGAACACGCCGTATCCTACTACGTCTACCCGGACGGCTACGGCTGGCAGGCCTTAAGTGTAGCGCAGGTAAAGAAAGCCCTGGCCGGTTATGGCGTAGAAGACTTTGCTGAATTCAAAGAGATTTCGGATAAAATAAACCGTTCTGACGGCAATGTGACCTACGTTGCCAAAGCCTATGACTTGGTGGTTAATGGAACGAAACTGTCTAAACGAGCTCTTGGCAAAAACGATCAAATCTATTTGCCGTCTGTAGCCGTTGCGACAGCCCTTGACCTGGATTTGCGCTGGAATCCGCAGCAAGGCATTCTGACCAGTCCTTACGGGATTGCGCCCGGCTATGTAAAGAGTGATGTCGTGTATGTAAACGCGGCTAACGCCTATTCTTTATTCCACTTAAATGGCAGTTTAACACCGGATTACGTCTATAATATGTATTCTGTAAAAGGCGATAAAACACCGACGGTCGTCATTTCCCGCGGCTAATGCAAAAGGCTGTGAAGAGAGGGGGAATCCTTTCTTCACAGCCTTTTGTTTTTGTTGACAAATACTGACATATGTCATATACTTAGGAAAAAGATTGATGACATATGTTGAAAATAGAAATATAAAAAATTCGTCAAGTTATGGCGTATTTAAGGAGAATCTGATATGATGAAGATAGCTGTTACCTATGAACATGGTGATGTATACCAGCATTTCGGCCATTCCTCACAGTTTAAACTGTATGATGTTGAAGATGGGCGCCTGGTCGAAGCTCGTATCGTCGATACGGAAGGTCAAGGCCACGGTGCACTGGTATCCTTTTTAACGTCTCTGGGCGTCACGACGGTCATTGCCGGAGGCATCGGTGACGGTGCCAGAAAGGCCCTGGCCGATGCTTCCATCCAATTGTATGGCGGCGTCTCAGGCAGTGCTGATGAAGCTGTCAAAGCCTTGTTGGCCGGAACCTTGGAGTTTAACCCCAACCCGTCCTGCGGCCATCATGGCCACGAAGGCGGTCACCATGGTCATCATGAAGGCCACCATCATTCTCATGACCTTTGATTATTTCCCTGAAAGGAGCGGATTATCTTGAAAAATATTACTGCTTTTTACTTACATAGCTGCCCGTACTGTAAAGGTGCTAAAGAAGCCCTTGCTGAATTGATTGAAGAAAATCCGGAATACCGCAAGGTTACCGTTGACTGGTATGAAGAAACGGAAAATCCCGAAGCGGTAAAAGGCCATTCCTACTATTACGTACCGTCCATGTTCATCGGTACCGAAAAACTGTATGAAGCGCAGCCGGGCCAGTCTTACGATGAAATTAAAGCTCATGTAAAGGCGGCGTTAGATGCGGCCCTGACGGCTTAATCGTCACCCAATACGGCGTGAACTGCTTGTGCACAGCGACGGACGGCTTCGTCCATGGTTTCTTTTTCGATGGTCAAGGGCGGATTAAAGTAAAGGATGTCGCCAATAGGGCGCAGGACTAATCCCAACTCCATGGCTTTGCGGAAAATATGCCAGCCTAAGCGTTTTTCCGGATTGAACGGGCGTTTACTTGCTCTGTCTTCTACTAATTCAATAGCGTTGATCAGGCCAATGTGGCGAATTTCGCCGACGTTGTGATGGCTGCCGAGAGCAGCATCTAGCTTTTCATGAAGGTAGATGCTTTTCTCGGCAGCTTTTTTTAGTATGTCGTCACGCTCCATGATTTTTAGGACGGCCAGAGCGGCACGGCAGGCCAAGGGGTTGCCGGCGTAGGTGTGGCTGTGAACGAAGGCCTTATGGGTGTTGAAATCCCCGTAAAAGGCTTGGTAAACGGCGTCGGTCGTAATCGTCAGAGACATGGGCAGATAACCGCCGGTAAGCCCTTTGGACGTACAGAGAATATCGGGGCTGATGCCGGCGTGTTCGATGGCAAACATCTTTCCCGTTCGACCAAAGCCGGCGGCGACTTCGTCGTCGATGAGGAGGACGCCGTACTGGTCACAGAGTTTGCGCAGGCGCCGCAAATATTCCGGCGGATAGATACGCATGCCGGCAGCGCCTTGGAGAATCGGTTCGACGATGAGGGCGGCTGTTTCCTTTCCATAGGCGGCGAAGGCCTTTTCGGCACCGATAAAGCATTCACAATCGCAGTTCTCGCGAGTTTTGCCATAGGGACAGCGATAGCAGTCGAGGCCATCGAAGTGAATGTTATGCATCATCATCGGTTTATACATTTGAGCATAGAGGTCCATGCTGCCTACGGACAAGGCACCAATCGTTTCGCCATGGTAGGATTCGGACAAACACATAAAGCGCTGCCGTTTCGGATGTCCCTTCTGGTACTGGTATTGGAAGGCCATTTTCAAAGCACATTCGACCGACGAGGATCCATTGTCAGTAAAGTTGAAATGAGTCAACCCCTTTGGCAGCAAGGGCAGCAGGGTTTGACACAGTTCGATGGCCGGACGATGAGAAAAGTTGGCAAAGATAACGTGTTCCAATTTGTCGAGCTGATCCTTGATGGCGTCGTTGATTTCTTCATTGCTGTGTCCTAAGAGATTGCACCACCAGGAACTGATGATATCGATATATTCTTTGCCGTTCGTATCGTATAGGTAGCAGCCCTTACCGTGGTCGATGACGACGGGTGGGAATACTTCGGCATCCTTCATCTGCTGGGCCGGGTGCCAGATATATTTTAAATCGGCTTCAAGTAAATTCATGTAAACGTCCTCCTCATTGGTATAAATGAATCAGTTGGTCGGTATCGGCGTCGATGATTTCGTCGTCATCGGCGACAACAGCTAATACCGGCTTTTGGCTCAATTTTTCAATCATGCGGATATTGTCTTTTTCCATGGGGCTTCCTGTATAATGATTGACGATGAAGCCCTGAACGGGGAGCTGCTTTTCTTTCATATAAAAGGCCGTTAAGACGGCTCCGTTAATGGTACCGAGGCCGGCGGGGCAGACGATGAGGGACGGCAGGTTCAGCCAGAGAATGACGTCTTCCAACTGGAAAAAGGCTTGTTCATCGTCGCGAAGGGGACAGATAATGCCGCCGCTCCCTTCGACGGTGACGTAGGGATAACGGGCCGTTACCTTTTGCCAGCCGCGCAGGATGACTTCCTTTTCAATGGGGTGACCTTCCCAGCGGGCGGCTAAGTGAGGCGATACGGCATGGCTGTAGAGGTAGGATAAGAGAAGCTCCGAATCTTCTCCGATGCCGGCCGTTTTATTGACGAAACCGGCGTCACTGTCGGCGACGGTCGGGGCTCCACTGATGGCGGCTTTGTAGTAACCGACGTCGTAGCCGTGTTGACGCAGAGTCTTGACTAAGAGGGCTGTTACATAGGTCTTGCCTATATCCGTACCGGTCCCGGTAATAAATAATCCTTTACTCATGGTGAATTAACTCCTTTCTAACGCGGTAGGCTTCGCTGTATTTGACGGGTCAGAAAGGCCGCGACAATACATAAAAAGATGTCGCCGGGAATGGGTAATAAGAAACAGTAAACGAATAAGGTCCACAAGCTGATGGGGGTTCCCAGGTAGAGGTTGTTTATCATCGTCAAGTAGGCCATGCCGGCGGTGTAAATGACGACCAGGCCGGCAAAGTTAGCTATGAGGAGATCCTTCAAGGACGGGTGGGCGCTTTGGTGAGCTAAATATCCCGTCAATCCGGCTCCGCCAATGAATCCCAGGAGATAGCCGAAGGTCGGTTGGAAGATGTAAGACGGACCGCCGCCTGACGTAAAGACCGGCAGACCGACTAAGCCTAAGAGAACATAGACGCCGACGGAAGCGGCACCGCGGCGGCCGCCTAAGATGGCCCCGGCTAGGGTAGTGAACAATAATTGCAGGGTAAAGGGACAGAAGGGCACGGGAATTCGGATAAAGGCCCCAATGGCAATCAAGGCTGTAAATAAGGCGAATAGAACCAAGTCCCGCGTAGTACAGCGGCGTGCAGACAAGGCTGATGAAGACATGAAACCACTCCTTTTTGTATAATTGTAAACCTGAATAACTTGTGATTTGGTTCACGATATTTATGATTATACGAGGTCATAACTTTATTGTCAATCATTATTTTAAATACAAAGTTGACAATAAATATATAAAAAAGCACAGCCGTGACGATCACGGCTGTGCTGAGGGGAGCATTTTTACATCTGGCCTGTAAAAATACCGCCTTTATAGAATGCCTAATCCTTGGAGGAGAATCTTTAACCCAATCAGGATGAGAACGATGCCGCCGACAAGTTCGGCTTTGCTCTTATAGTGGTTCCCAAACAATCCGCCGGCCCTTATGCCAATGGCAGAGAGCAGAAAGGTCGTGACCCCGATGATTGTAACCGAGGGAATCACTTGTATATTCATGAAGGCGAAGGTGATGCCGACGGCTAAGGCATCGATACTCGTTGCAATGGCCAGCATCAGCATCGTATATGGTTGGAGGGACGGGTTGCAGCTGCCACTCGCTTCACGAGACTCTTTAATCATATTAAGGCCGATTGCGCTCAGGAGGATGAAGGTGACCCAATGGTCGTAGGCGTCGATTAATTCAATAAAAAAGCTGCCTAAAACATAGCCGATGGAGGGCATCAAGGCCTGAAATCCACCAAACCATAAACCGACAATAATCATGTGATGCCATTTGACGTTGCGAAGGGATAAGCCCTTACAGATGGATACGGCAAAAGCATCCATCGACAAGCCGATGGCTATTAAGATCAAATCCAGTATATTCATTAATTGCTCCTCTTTCGTTCCTGACTACAAGATAGACTGCAATTTATTTATTATAAAAGATGTGCCTCTTTATGTCAATGAAAAGATGACCGATTAAGTATAATTTTGATGGAGGGATGTTGTAAACATCCTTGCCGTTGTTTACGAAGTTTGAACGCCGGAAATGGAGGTGTTTCGTAAACAAGAATAAACAGGCGTGGGAACTATTGTTTTCCTCTGGGAAGAAGCGTATAATAAGGGGCTGCAAGAAGTCAACAAAGGGAGCGATTTAGCATGAAAAAAATAGCAAAAAACATGGTTCTGTGTGCGCTGATGACGATGAGTTTATCAGCCGTTTGTGCTGCCGAAGAGGCGGCTGTTCCAGCGGCCGAACCGCAGGTGACCGTCGCTTCGACAACCCAGGCTCAGCCGAATCAGACTGTCGCCGATTGGCTGGCGCCGGCTGCCGGAGACTGGTATAATACCAAGGGCGATTTAGTACTGACTGTCGAAGGCGCCGCCATCAACGGATCTGCCGTTACTGATATCGAAGACTACACCGATGGCTATCCTCGTAAAGGGAAGTTTACCATTCGTGAACAGGCCGGGGATCGGGTCATGAGCTTGGACTTGATGGGTCATAAGTCTCACCAATACCTCATCATGGACAACACGACTCCCCTGCGGCGATCTATCCATGGCGATCACTATGAATCCATTGGCGGCGTTTACTTGGGGATGACCCAATCCGACTTGGAAGCTGCTTACGGACTGGCTGACAGCACTGTCCCTGATCAGGATACGTCACGCCTTATCTTCGGCAGTCACCATATGGACGTTTACCTTCGAGCCGGCATCGTCATTGGCGTACGGATTTACGACGGCAGTGATTTGAAATTCGAGCAGTCGGGACTGGGAGCTGCAGATACGGCAGCGGCCTATGCCAAGGCGTATGGCTGGGAATCGACGCCGACGGTTCCGACCGATGGGGCTTCCATTTCGCGGGCTTACAAACTTCCTCAAGGTGAATATCTGCGTTTTGGCCAAAATTTTGTACAGCTTTCCATTTAAGGACGTTTACCTTTAGCGCGTTGGAAGGCGGTCACACCTTGGAGAATCTCCTCATTTATGACAAATTTGCTTGTGAGAGTTGCATTATTTAATAAGATGGTGTAAACTAAAAGAAAGGAATTTAGATGCGTTTTCATTGTGCTGATTGGCATGGTTGAGCCCTTTATTTCTTAAAATCATGAGCTTGGTAAATCGAAAATGACTGTAGTAAATGCGAGGAGAGAAGATACGTGATTACAACAAAGGATTTAATGGACCGCTACAATATCAAGACCCGTCAGGGCATCATTCAGTTCGTCAAGAAACATTTAGACGAAATTAACCACGATGGGGAAGAACATGCTACGATACAGAAGGGCGAATGGTCTTTTGATACCGAAGCCGTTCGCGTTTTAGACCAATTGCGCGGACTTCACGACCAAGCGACGATTACGGAATTGGAAAGCGAAAAAGTGTCCAATGCCCAACAGGAGTCGCACAACCTGCGTATTCTACTGTTGAAAACCCAGCAGGATCTCAATACGGCCCAGCAGCAGGTCATCAGCCTGCAGCAAAATCTCATTGCCAAGCAGCATGAATTGTCCGAAGTGAAAGTCAAGGCCTTAGAGGGGCAGCAAAATAAAGATCAGGCAGAAGCGCTTCAGGGAGAAGTAGACCGACTGAAAAAAGAAGGTCAGGCCATTGAAGAAGAGCAAAAACAGCTTCAGGAAAAACTGTCTTCCGTTGAGGCAGAACGCGACAGACTGCGTCAGGAGCTGACGGAAACCAATAACCGACCGTGGTGGAAGAAGCTTTTTGCGTAGTATCGATGTATGTCGAATTGATCAGGAGCCGTTTGACAGGCAGGATATCTGCACTGTCAGATGGCTCCTATTTTATTTTTTACTGCGGCGGCCGGCGATTCAGGCTGTTTATGGACGGGCGATTCCGATTGTGCTATACTCTGTTTTATCGATTCCAAAGGACAGATGTCCTTTTAAAGAATCTGTTTTTGAGGCTAAGGGAAACAAAAGAAGTGAAAGGAATGATGGTTAAGATGAGTCAGGAAGTAAGGATTCGTACTGCCCGGAAAGAAGATGCAGCGGACCTGGCACGGATTTACGCCTATTATGTAAACCAGACGGCCATTACCTTTGAGTATCGGGCTCCGGATGCCCAGGAAATGGAACGTCGGCGAAAAACGATCCTTGCCCGGTATCCGTACTTGGTGGCAGAAAAAGACGGCAAGGTAGTCGGTTATGCCTATGCCCATGAATTTTATGGTCGGGAAGCCTACGCTTGGTCCGTTGAAGCGACGATATACATCGATAAAAATCTCAGAAGGTCCGGAGTCGGCCGCCCTCTTTACGAAGCCTTGGAACAGGCTTTGAAAGAGATGGGCATTCTTAACATCAATACCTGTATTGCCATAACCAGCGACGCTGATGATCCCTATGTAACCAATGGCAGCTTCTTCTTTCACCGACGCCTGGGCTACGAGAAGGTGGCCCGGTTTCATCACAGCGGCTATAAATTCGGCCGGTGGTACGACGTCATTTGGATGGAAAAAATGATTGGGGACCACGGGGATAACCCGGCACCGATTATTCCTTTTGATGCGGAGAAATGGTAAACGCTTTCTATTTGAGACAGCTTTGCTATAGTTCCGGCGCGAAAAATTAGTACTGCTTTGGCGCCGGGAATTTGATTTATTTAGAGACAAGAAAAATACGACATCGCCTTTCCTAGCTATGGGGAGGCGATTTTTGTTTACCTGTTTCGTGAGAGAAACCGTTACTGCAGGATATTTTTGCGCCGAGGCTTCCTTATGACGAAATTTTTCGCCTATAGACGGTTATTGGCGAGAGTGGCTCATCGACTTGACTTTCTTTGCTCGTGTAAATCTGTTTACATACATCGATTCCTTCGCGAGATACAATGCTTCGTCTTTTCCAGCGGCGATGTTGGGGGTTAACCTGATTTCTGATATAATATAAGATAAATAGTATTTACTTTTCAGTCTGTTTTTTATATCGCCTGTCCGCCGTTATTGGGACGTCAGGTATTTCTTTTGGTTCTTTCAATGAAAGCATTATGATCTTATGTTCTTTATGAGGATTATCAAAAGGAGGAAGCGACCATGTTTTTGGGACAATTCAGCAAGGAAGAACAGGCAATCTTTTTGAATTTGGCATATACGATGATGTATGCCGACCATGAAGTCAAAGACGACGAAAGAGAAAAATTTCAGTTGTATCAAACGGAAGTAGAAGCGGATATTACCAAGGCCGAAGTCGTCGACTTTGTGGCGGAACTTGCAAAATTTCAGAATCTCGATATAACGAAAAAGAAGATGCTCCTGTTTGAATTGATGGGCATTGCCTTTGCCGACGCAGAATACGCCGAAGATGAACGAGTCTTGATGGAACAGGCCGCTGCCTTTTTATCGGTTTCACCTGTCGATATGGAGTGGATGATGACTTTGGTACAGGATCTGGCGCATATCTATCAGGAAGTAAATGAGGTCATTATGCGCTAGCTGTAACGCACAGAGGTAGACGTATGCAGAAGAAAAAGAAGTCCAAAGAAGACAAATCAACTAAAAAATTGAAGATAGATACGGCCATTTCAGGGATTACCAATGCGGGAATGGCTGAGGATATCCTCCTCCATGGCGCTGCCGGCAAGGAACATATGGTAGCTTATGAGGGCATTGATCATGAAACAGGAATAACCCTTAAACGAAGTTTAAAGGATATTTCTAAGAGTAAGGTCAATCCGCAGTATAAGGAACAGAATCTCAAACAGCAGGCCGGATTTTCCGCAGAGGTAAAGGAGACGGCTCGGGAAAATGCCAATCGAATCCTCAAGAAAGATGGGACACGAAAGGTGCGGACCGACGATATCGGTCGTGTAAACGATCCTTTGTATGACCATGTAGAGGTGGATGCGAACGGAAATATAATACCCGGGTCGGGTTCGCAAATGAAGTTCGTCGGAAAGAATCCGAAAGAATGCTTGGATAAGCTGATGTCCGGGAAATATAAAAAATATCGCGATTCCAATGTAACCATGGAGGTCCCGTCTGATTTCTACGATGGCGTTTGCCGGGAAATCGACAAAAATGTTGCCGATTTGAATAAACAGGTAGAAGCGGCTAAACGTCAGGGAAAAATGGCCGTTGCCAAACAAAAACAGGCGCAGATCGATGACTTGAAACGGACTCGGCAGAACTTGAAAAAATCCCGTGTCTCTCAGGCCGACGCCATGGAAGCGCGGAAGAATCCCCGCCTGTCTACGGCCAAGGATATTCACCGCCTGAGTCATGATGCAGGCGTCAATGCGGCTAAATATGGGGCCGGTATCGGCGGAACCATCAGTGGTCTGAAAAATATGATTGAGGTAGTAAGAGGCAATAAAAGCCCGTTAGAAGGATTGAAAGATACGGCTCTGACGACGGGAAAAGCCGCTGGGAGCGCTTATGTGACGGCCTATGGCAGTACGGCGGCCATTGCTGCCATGCGCAATGCCAGCCAGTCCTTTGTCCGGACCTTGTCTAGAACGAATTTACCGGCCCAGGTTGTCTCGACGGCGGTCACCTCGGCCGATACGATCTGGCAATGGATGAACGGAAGGATTACAGGAGCGGAATGCCTCCAAGAGATGGGGAAAAATGGTTTTGCTATTTCATCCTCGGCGGCGTATGCGACAGCCGGTCAACTGCTGATTCCCATTCCCGTTGTGGGAGGGCTCGTCGGTGGCATGGTCGGTTATTCCTTAGCCAGTGCTTGCTATGGGGAGTTGATGGCGGCCTTAAAAGAAGCCAAACTTGCCAGGGAAGAACGAATCCGGATAGAGCGTGAATGCGAGGAAGCTATTGCAGCCATACGACAATACCGCCAAGAAATCAACGAAATTGCCGATAGACACCTTGCGGAATATCGAAATACCTTTGACGCCGCCTTTGCCGATATGAAGATGTCCATGGGAATTGGTGATATCGATGGCTTTATGGCCGGAGCCAATACGATTACGCGTAAATTTGGCGGAGAAACGAAATTTGATTCATTTGAAGACTTTGACCGGTTGATGAACAAGCCGGAACCCTTTAAATTTTGATGAAGGAGGAACTGACTATGCCTATCCCCGTTTTAATTGGTCTTGGACTTGGTGTGGCTGCCGGCGTTACCGGCGTTGTAAAGGCCGTTGGTGCCAAACAGAAGAATGACCAAGCGCAGGATGTAAACGAGAAAGCCCGGAAGATTTACGACGATGCCAAAGGGGCTGCCGATAGAGCTCGTCGGACGGCGAACGAATCCGTTACCATATTAGGCAAAGAACGCGCGGATACCTTAACGAATGAGTGCTCCGAATTTAGGGAGACGTTCAATAAGATACATCATATAGAAGATTCTTTTTCCGTCGATTTTGGTGGGCAGCTGGAATGGAATGAAGAAGCGTATGTTGAAATGAAAAAATTGGAAACCATTGCATTTTCTATGGCATCCGGAGCCCTCAAAGGTTCGGCGGCGGGGGCATTAACAGCCTTTGGTGCCTATGGCGGCGTCATGTCTTTTGGCGCGGCGTCTACGGGGACGGCCATTGCCAGCTTAAGCGGAGCAGCTGCCACCAATGCGACTTTAGCCTTTTTAGGCGGTGGGACACTGGCTGCCGGCGGTCTCGGCATTGCCGGCGGAACCATGGTCTTAGGCGGCCTTGTGGCAGGTCCGGCCTTGGCCGTTTTAGGCTTTACGTTAAGTTCCAAGGCATCGGCTAACTTAGATAATGCTCGCAGCAATTTGGCCAAGGCTCGTGAAATTGCTGAAGAGCTGGCAGTTTTAAGAGATGGCTGTTATAAGATCCGCGATGTGGCTCAGATGTATACGGACATGCTCCATAAGTTAAGGCCTCTCTTATCGTCTTTGACGGAGGAGATGGACTGGGGAATCCGAGAATATGGGACCGATTATCGGAGTTATCCGGTGGATGTCAAACAAACCGTTGCCGCCGGTATGGCGACTTTCCAAGCGATTGTACCGATTGTCCGGACGCCCATAATTACTAAAGACGGAGCCGTCGATGAGAGGGCTTTGCGGATTATCGACGGAGCGAAGGCGAAATTACCGGAATTAAGGTCATGGCAGCCAGAATGAATTTTCCCTGTATCCGGTGCGGCGAATGCTGCCGCCATGCCGGAGAAGTTCCTCAATTAGCTCCGAGGACCGATGCCGACGGCGTCTGCCTGTGTCTCGATAAAAGAACGAATCGCTGCTCCATCTATGAGACTAGGCCGAAGGTGTGCAACGTTTCCTATATGTATCAACACTACTTTAAAGACCAAATGACGGAGCGGGAATTTATTCAAAAGAATCTGCAGGTTTGCTGTCAGTTAAACAAGGTTGCCGGAAAAATCGACAATGTTGAAAAAATAGAAAAAATCTTGGAGGCATATGATCCATAACCGATCCCTCGGTGGATGGTGCGGCAGAACGGTCCTCGAATTCTATCATGACCTTGTAAGGCTGGATTTTATTATCATAACGATGAAACTCGTAAGCTTCTCAAATATTAAAATAGAGCAGACGGCCTCGTCTGCTCTATTTTTATGCGACGGATCTGATTCTATATTGATAGGAAGCTAAAATCTATGTATACTAGGGTTCAAAGGAAGTATCGAAATGAAATAACTGGGATACTTTGTTTTTTGTTAAAAGGGTTCATGCGATGGAACGTCGCAGCTTATAAATGAATCAAGTATGTATCTTAATTATTCATGGGAGGGGTATGTTATGATTTTTTCATCTCTTTATGCCAACAACCGAAGTATCGTCTTTCCGAGTGCCATTGAAGAAGCACTGGAGTATTTAAAAAGCCATGATTTTACAACCATGGAACCGGGGGTTTATGAAATTAAAGGAAAAGATATCTATGCACAAGTCTTTAATACAGAAACGAAGCCCGCTGAAAAACAGCGTCCGGAAGTGCATGAAAAATACATCGACGTTCAATTCTTGGCCTCCGGGACGGAAAAACTCGGCTTTACGCCGGATACCGGAAACTATGAAGTGGCAGAACGGGACGATGAACGCGATTTGATTTTCTATAAAGAAGTCGAAAATGAAGGTTTCGTCGAAGCTAGACCAGGCTGTTTCAGTATCTTCTTCCCGGAAGATGTCCATCGCCCTGCCTGCGCATCGGGAGAATCGATGACTGTTCGAAAAGTAGTCGTAAAAGTCAGCGTGGCCTTACTGTAAGGGGCGCGGAGGCTTCATAACTCGCTGAATACACAAGGTGTAACCTATATAGAACGTTATAGCGTCCTAAGGGAAGTAGTTTATTTCCGAGTAACCTGAAAAGATTGCTCGGAAATTTTTTATTGGACTATCCTGTCCTGTTGGCAGGCCTGTGAAAAAGTTATTTGCCCGTGGTTTTTAGGCTGCCATGCAGCTGCGGCATCATCGAACCGATCAGAGCTGTCAGTTCTTTGCATTTGAACTGAGAATATGGTAAGATACTGCTAATTGGTAAGGGAAAAGATAATTTGTGTGGGTGTTGGAATGGGGATGTGAATCAGCCCCATTTTTTGTTGTCATCGATGGACATTCTATATCACTGCGCCATTTTTTTGGACTGCAGTAACCGGTTCGATGGTATGAACCAAGGTGGTTTTGTTGCATAATGAAAAGGAGAACACCATGGATGACATCAGAAATCTCGAGAAATACCTGATAGGCCGCTATTTACAGGAAAAATGGATAAGCCTTGCCGAAGTTCCGCAGCGGCGCAACGCACTCTTGTATTTGGCTCAGCGGGAAGAATTAGCGGTCATGGGGCGACCGCTGTACCAAACGGTAATCTTAGCCGGAAAGGATGGGCCGGTCTTTCCGGAAATTCCGATCCGGACACCGGAAGAGAATCAAAAACTGACCTTAGACTGTCTTGCCGGCATGAGAGTCGTCTATACGGGGGGCCTCTTTCACGGTGTGTTGCCGGAGGGAATGAATCGGATCCAAAACATCGTTATAACCTATAAGAATGTCCCCGACGCAGAACTGCGGGAGATGGTCAAAAATCAGATCTCGTGGCAACAGGCCAGAAAATCAGGGCAGCCATACGACCTCGAGGATATTCGAAAGGATGCCCGAAAGATTCGTCCTTACGACAATGCTTGGGATCTGTATTACGATGAAACATACCCCGGAATGGAAGCCTGCGATGAGTGATGTTATAGGACCTTTTTGACGAGAGCGTTTCACTTAAAGCGATGAATGTTTTGATGTACAAAAAAAGCCCGTTCCGGGCTTTTTTTGTGATGACAACGGGGCGTCACTAAGACGACCTACTGCCCTGCGGAGGACATGAAAAGGACAATACCCCGTCGTGCAACAATTATTTTTAGGGGAGATGGAGTATGATTATTTAGCATAAAAAATAACCTTGCTATTGAGAATAGCAAGGTTATAATTAAGTGTTGGAGCCACTAATAGGATTTGAACCTACGACCCTCTCATTACGAATGAGATGCTCTGCCAGCTGAGCTATAGTGGCAAGTACTCTTATATTATAGTCATGTGCCTACCTGTTGTCAACACTTTTTTTCTCATCGTGAGATATTTTTTTCTGAAGGGGTGCGCATTTGATTTCCTTTGGATGAGGCATTGCGTTAAAAAATATGCTTTTTTTGCCATTATCCTCGGCTGTTAGATGTATAAAACGACATATGGCTATTTCGTGAAATATGACACATTGTCTAATTTATAGGAAATATAGTATAATAAAGCAAAAAAAATATGTGTAGAACAACTGACCTTTAATCATGATTTTCTTTTGAGAAGTAGGGCCTTTTATTTTGTTTGATTGATTGAATGATGAAATTGTTTATAGGAGCTGTTTATTATGGTGGAAGAAACACAAAAGTATTTAAAACCAATCAATACTAAGTCTGTCGTACAGCAAGTTGTTGACCGATTGACTCAGGCTTTAATTAATAAGGAATTGCTGCCTGGAGATAAAATTCCGACAGAGAAGGAACTGGCATCCACGTTTGGCGCTGCTAGAAATTCTGTGCGGGAAGCCATTAAGATTCTTATTTCATTTGGTGTTTTAGAAATCAGAAGGCCGGAAGGTACTTTTGTGACTAATGGATTTACCGATGGGATGATCGATCCCTTGTTATATGGAATTATTTTGGATGATGCAGACTCTATGGATTCTTTGATGGAATTGCGTGAGTGGAATGATTTTGGCATGCTGCGGTTGGCGATTGAGAAAGCGACACCGGCAGATATTAAATTACTGGAAGATCGTTTGGAAAATTTAAGAATGCAATTATCTAAAAACGATTTTGAGGGAGTTATATCAGCAGATGATGCATTTCATGAAACCTTGGCACTTATTACACACAATTCGCTGTTCGGAAAAATATGCCATGTAACAAGGCTTTTGACTACTTCACTGCGGTACAAGACGCTTACACATATGTTGCGGTCTAAGCAAGGAGCAGAAGAAGTATATAGGACACATGTTGAAATGCTGAATGCTATTAAAAATAAAGACATTCACAATGCGGAAGGTATTGTCCGGAAAAGCTATTTTTATGATGAAGGAGCCTTAGATGGCTAGTTTTTATCGCATATCGGCAGTGTCATGGAGAATTTTTGATGGTTTCTAAAATTGAATCATTGTATTGACAAATTGTAATCTCAATGGTATTATTACAGCATAAGAAAGGTCCTACGTTGAGCATTGGATGAAAGTATCAGAAATTTAATAAGAGGTGATTTAGTATGAAAAACACAAGTATCAAAGAATTGGAACATATTGCTACTGATTTGAGGAAAAAAGCAATTACCATGATTTATGAAGCACAATCGGGACATCCGGGAGGTGCCTTATCTGTAGCGGATTATGTGGCTGCTTGCTATTTTCGCGAAATGAATATCGATCCGAAAAATCCGCAGTGGCCGGATCGAGATCGTTTTGTCTTGTCTAAGGGCCATGTTTGCCCCATCCAGTATGCGGCTCTCGGTACATTAGGATATTTTCCGGAGAGCGATTTGCATACCTTGCGTAAAGAAGGTTCCAAATTACAAGGCCATCCTGATATGAAAAAATGCCCCGGCATCGATATTTCTACGGGATCTCTTGGGCAAGGACTGGCTTGTGCGGTCGGAATGGCCATTGCCGGCAAGAATGATAATAAAGACTATCGGGTTTTTGTTGCAGTCGGCGATGGGGAATGCCAAGAAGGGGAAATTTGGGAAGCCTGCCAAACTGCCAATAAGTATGAATTAGATAATTTGATTGTATTTATTGATAACAATAACCTTCAAATCGATGGAACAACGGATGAAGTCATGCCTAATATCGACCTTGGAAAAAAATTTGAATCTTTTGGGTTTGATGTATATGAAATTGATGGTAATAACATGGAACAAATTGTTCATACGTTGGATATCATACGCATGAGAAAAAATAAAAAACCACATTGTATTTTTGCCCATACGGTTAAAGGGAAAGGTGTCTCGTATATGGAAAATAGCTGTAAGTGGCATGGTGTGGCACCGAATAATACCGAATATAGACAGGCGATGGATGAATTAGAAGGAGGTATGAAATCATGATGGAAATGACAAGAAAAGCAACGAGAGAAGGATTTGGCGAAGAAATTCTGGCCCTGGGTAAACAGAACCAAGATATTTATGTTGTAGACGCAGATATTGCGAAGTCTTGCAAATCTACAGCTTTCGGTACGGCGTATCCTAAACAGCACATTAATGTCGGGATTGCGGAGCAGAATGCAGCTGGTGTTGCAGCGGGACTGGCGACGACCGGTAAGACTCCTTTTGTTGTGACGTATGCAGTCTTTGGATCTTTAAGAATGTGTGAAATGATACGGCAGGAGATTTGCTATCCAAACTTAAATGTTAAAATTGCGTGCTCGCATGGTGGGGTAACACCGGCTAATGATGGTGCAAGTCATCAGGCTATTGAGGATATGGGGGTATTGCGGACAATCCCGAATATGACGGTTATAATGCCGGCAGACTATGTTTCCGCAAAGAAACTGACTGCGGCTGCCGCAGATATGTATGGTCCTTGCTATATTCGATTTACCCGTGATGCGATACCGGTTATTTATGATGAGAGCGCAGAGTTTAAAATTGGCAAAGCTCATTTAGTTAAAGCTGGCAGCGATGTTGCGATTATTGCCAATGGCGATACGGTACATCTTGCGATCCAAGCAGCTGAAGCATTGGCTGGAGAAGGGATTAGCGTGAAAGTTCTGGATATGCATACAATAAAGCCCCTTGATGTAGAGGCTGTAAGCGACTGCATAGAAAATATCGGAAAAATTATTACCGTAGAAGACCATAATATTCTTAACGGATTAGGAAGTGCCGTTTGTGAAGTGGCGGCAGAAATGGGGAAAGGACAGGTTAAACGAATAGGTATCCGTGATAAATTTGGAGAATCTGCACCGTATGAACGGCTGTTAGCTAAAAACGGCATTACCGTTGAAAATCTTGTGGCAACGGCTAAAAGCTTTGATCTTTGATGCTTTTTAAAGGAGTTATTATGGATACTAGCGTGATTGAAAGACGTACCGTAAAGAAAGTAACAAGACGACTCATTCCCTTTTTGTTTCTATGTTTTGCTATTTCAATTCTTGATCGGGTAAATATCGGGTTTGCTGCCTTACAGATGAATTCTGATTTGGGCTTTTCCAGCGCTGTTTTTGGATTTGGAGCAGGAATCTTTTTCTTGGGATATTTTTTATTAGAAGTTCCGGGCGGAGCCTTAATGACCAAGTTCGGTGCCCGTCGATGGATTTCCCGGATTATGGTTTCATGGGGGTTGGTATCGTGTCTGACTGCCTTTGTTACTACGGACGTTCAATTTTACGTTGTTCGATTTTTTCTAGGCGTTTGTGAAGCTAGTTTCTTCCCTTGCATGGCTTGGTATTTGAGCACTTGGTTTCAAACCAAGCATCATGCAAAGGCCATTGCCGGTTTTATGATTGCAATTCCGTGTGCAAGCGCCTTTGGATCTCCGATTTCAACGTATCTGCTCCAGGCAAATTTTTTAGGACTACATGGATGGCAATCCCTATTCATTTTAGAGGCAATTCCATCTATAATTTTGGGAATCATCGTTTTCTTTTACTTAGATGACCGGATTGAGGATGCGAAATGGTTGAACGCTGATGAAAAACACTGGCTTCTGGGCGTAATCCAGGAAGAGCAACAATTAAAAGCGTCTAAGAAATCGATGTCGTTCTTAGCTGCACTTAAAGAGAGAGACGTGTTGGTTTTGGCCGTCGGTTATTTCACATGGATGTGTGGCTACTACGGGATTGCAATGTTTTTGCCGACGTTGGTTCAGGAGATGTCAAAGTCTCTCAGTACGACGGCAATCGGTTGGATCATTGGGGCTATGTATTTATTTGCGGCCATCGTTATGTATTTGAATGGACTGCATTGATGAACGTCGGTATCATGTTGCTGTTTGTCTAATTATTTCTGCGGTCGGGATGGCTGTCAGCCTCTATGCTGCACAATCGAATCTCGTTTTGGGATTGCTCGTATATGCTATTGCATTAGCAGGGGCTTATGGCGCTTATTCACCTTTCTGGGCCATTCCGCCGGCCTATTTATCGGGCCCTGCTGCTGCGGCAGGTATTGCCTTGATTAACAGTGTCGGCAATCTGGGCGGATTTATGGGGCCTTATGTAATGGGCTATATCAGCATGGTGACAGGAGTATTTAATGCGGGAATCTTATTTTTAGCTGGTTGCATGGTTATCAGTTCTATCATTATTATGGTTTGTGTAAAACAAACCGGGAAAGCATTGCGTGATAATGAATATCGTGAGGTTCAGGAATCAAAAAAATATGATGTCTTGCGTGAAAATGAATTGAATGATAAACACAGTGTAACCACAACATATCATTGATGATGATGGATAGTTAATCATAATATAGTGAGTTTTTTTAACCCTATAATTGGAGGCGGTTATTATGTTAGATTTTCAGAATCAGGTTGTTATTGTTACGGGGGCCGGTTCGCCAAAAGGAATTGGACGAGTTATCGCAAAAACTTTTGCTCGACAGGGCGGCACCGTTATCATTGCGGATATTAATAAAGCGGGTGTTGACGAGACCGTTAAAATCATTGTAGATGAAGGCGGAAAAGCGGAAGGAATTTTACTCGATGTGACCAGTAAAGAATCAGTTGATCAAATGGTTGCTCAAGTTATGCAAAGATACGGGCGGATAGATGTCCTCATTAATAATGCCGGTATCTCTCAGAAGGTTACCGTGGAAGATATGACTTTGGATGATATGAAGCGGATTTTTAATGTCAATATGTTTGGTCTCTTCTTGTGCACACAGGCATGTATGAAACCGATGATTGAGGCCGGATATGGACGAATTGTCAATCTTTCTTCTGTTTCGGCTAAGCGGGGCGGTGGAATTTTTGGGGGCGCCCACTATTCGGCATCTAAAGCAGGGGTATTAGCTTTTTCTAAAAACTTGTCTCGTGAGATTTGCAAATATGGGATTACTATCAATTGTGTTTGCCCCGGCCTCATTAATACCGAAATCTGGAAATCTTTGCCTCAGGAACAGGCGCAGAAAATCATTGATGGCATTCCTGTAGGGCGCCCGGGAGAAACTCAAGAAGTGGCTGATACCATCGTATTCTTGGCATCTAAGGAAGCCTCCTATATTACTGGTGAAGAAATCGATATCAATGGCGGCCAGCATATGGATTAGTTAATATACAGAGTTTATTGTCTAAGGTCGACTTTCGATATAGTTTTTAGAGGCAGTGAATTTTTTATCTAAAAGAATCTTGATATTCAGCAGAACAGGCTTCTAATTTTACTAACATGCTCTAAATCTAAGACCCTCTCATTACGAATGAGAGGGTCTTTTTGCGGAATGATTGGGGCAACTACTTCATATTATAGGTATGAGCTGCGCAGCTGGTGGCCTCTTTTCTCATAGCGTGATATTGGGACTGATGTGAACGGTATGATTCTTTCAAAGATACGGTGCATCTTTTATGCTTTGCCGATAGCTCTCGATAGAAGGAGGCGTTGTTTAAAGGGGGTTATGGAAAACGACGTTTTCTTTTTACTGGCACCGTATATGGTTGTATTAGGAACAAATCAAGTGAAACGTTTAAATTTTACAAAATGTATTGACAAGCTCCTTCGAGTTTGGTAAGATAAAAAAGTCGTCGCTACGGCGACACGATGACCTTTGAAAACTGAACAATGATTGAATGA